>JAEIGA010000286.1_pt1 | contig 72771 bp, 56 predicted proteins | sample 9270691 | NCBI WGS metagenome assembly JAEIGA01 (sample SAMN17057246, study PRJNA624740) | gut metagenome | biome: biome; isolation source: fecal sample | host: Bos grunniens | place: China: Xizang | collected 2019 | reverse complement strand
TTCTCTACAAGAGGAATGTATTCGTTTGGATCGGGATCCTTGATGTTCTCGGGCAACTGACCGCCTGCCATTGCCATATTGAGGTAATGACCTTCGAGGTGAAGACCAAGTACAGGGCTGTTTGGTTCAGCCATAAGTTTTGTACATGTCTCGGCAGCAGCCTCAATCATAGGAACTGTTGATGAAGAAAGAGTGGGGAAGATACTTGTTGTACCGTGCTTCATGTGAGCTTTGATAGCTCCGCGGAAAGCCTCTTCTGTTCCTTCCATAAAGTCGCATCCGCCACCACCGTGGATGTGAATTTCCACACCGCCGGGTACAACGTACATACCTTTGGCATCAACAACTTCTGCTCCAATGACAGCAAGGTCGCAGTTTGTAACTTCAAGAATCTTGTTATCTCTCATGATAACCGATCCGTCTTTCAGCCAACCTTGTGGAGTAAGGATTTTGGCATTGATAATTTGCTTAAGCATAATGTTTGCGGTTAATTATATGTATTTGTTGTCAATTCTGTGTTTTGGATTGCATTCCAACAGCAATCTTTTACAAAATTATTGAAATAATTATTCCGTTGAACTTTTTTTAGCATTTTTTTTAAGCTATCGGACAAAATAAATGAAAAAGAATGCCGCAGACTTCTAATTCCCCTCTATTCCGCGGATGGTCTGCTGAAGGAGTGCTCCAAGATCGTCGTCGGTCTGGTCGCGCTCCTTATTCAGTTTTACAAGGAAATCGGCTGTGGTTTTAAGAGCCTGGTTTATTGTGCCGGGGTCTTCACAGTCGTGGGTGAGCTTCTCGAGCCGTCCTATCAGGCGGTGGAAAAGTTCCAGGGTCTCATTATGTACATCTTCGAGTGTGATATTGTTCTTTCTACTTTTCATATAGGTGCTTTTTATCTGCTAAGTTACGCTACGGATGCACCAAGTAGGTTGCTGTAATGATAAAATGATTTCTGTGCGCTCCCTTTTGTCATTTCTGCAACTTTATGGCATCGTTCCCGTATTTCTTTTGCACCAAAAAAAGTTATGGCACTACCAATGATTATGACCGGAATAAATGGAGCTTTAGGTCTTTATTCCACAGTTAAGGGATTGATGGATTCGGCAGAATCGAAGAAAAAACAGGGTAAGTTGAGGCAAGCTGCACAGAACGAGGAGAATGCCTGGTATCGCAGGAATTACTACAGTAATTTCATGGACGATTCGGCTTCCAAGGCTGCGATAAAAAGGGTGGAGAATACCATGCGACGTAACAATGCACAGGAACGTGCACGTGGCGTAATTACAGGCTCCACTCCCGAGATGGCTCTTGCACGCAATGAACAGGGATTGCGTTCCATGGAAAATGTTGTCAACAACCTTGCCGCCAACAACGGAGCCCAAAAGAAGAATATTGATATGGCGCACAAGCAGAACAATATTGCTCTTATGAATGCCGAACAGCAGCGTCTTTCGCTAGATGAACGTATGGCTAAATCTGCTGCCTCAAACGGCTATAATCTTATGCAGAATGCTTTGCTCGGAGCAAAATGGGGAAAGGAAAGATAAATAAAGATTTATTGTATGTATACGGAAAACAGAAGACACAATGAATTGCTGGAATCCATTATTCGGCGCAGAGAGAAGATGCTCCGCAAAAAACGTGGCAGGGATAATATAACGGACTTCATTGCATTGCTATCGCATTATATACCCGATACTGTACTTCCGCCCACAGATTCAGATGGGTTGTATGAATATATATGTGGCAAGCATTCAATACAGCCGCATGGATACTCAGTGAAGATTGCAATAGAGAAATTGCCGGGAAAGTCAAAGAAAAGGAAATAATTAAAACAAAAGAATCATGTTATTTGAAAATATCGACAACAGTACAAAAAAGAAGAATACCACAGATGTGGAAGCCCCTTCGATGAACGAGAGCGTATCAATAACTCCCGAATGGGATACAATGAAGGCGCGTACCGAACAGAAACTGAACTATCTTTCAACGCCTGTTGATGCAAAGGCTTCGGAACAGCGTTTCAACAACTCCTTTGGCAATTATATGGTGCCGAAGGATACTCCTGAACGTCATCGCAAGAACTATGCATTGTCCCAAGAGGCTCTTGACGATGTAGTGGGTGATTACTATAACAATACCCTTAAAAGTGATTTTGAAAACAAACGTGCCGAATCAAAGAAGAAGGGGCGCGAAGAGTACATGAGCTATGCTTCGGTTCCCGGTGCAAATCCTGAAACTGCCTTTAGGGCTTCGGTGCGTGCCGATGATCCGATGCAGGTGGTGGATGAAACCATGGCGGGAGTGAATGACGAGGAACTCCTTAAGAAGGTTGCTCCATTGGCTTCGTATGGCGGTTACGATGCAAAGGAGTATGTCGACAAGTTTGTAAAGCCCTCGTTGCGTGAAAAGATGGTTGGAGAATATGTGGATGAGAATACACCGAAGAGCGGTACTGAATATGTGCTACGTTCTGCACTCGACAACTCTCTTGTGGGCAAGATTGGTGCCATGGGAACAAAATTGGACAAAAGCATGAACAACCATCGCATGATTGCGAGTGAAGGACTTTCGCAATACGACTCCAGTCGTCTGGAAGATTTTGCGGCTGGAGTGGGTAGCCTGCTCGTTGATATGCCTGTTTTCTCGGGGTTGGGTTCAGCCTCTTCGGCGGTTGTGGGACGTGCCACTGCAAAGGCTACGGAAAAACTGGCAAGTACCGTGTTGTCGCGTTACACAGGAAAGGTGGTTAGTGAGCAGTTTGCCAATGCGGTTGCCGGCAAGGTTATAAAGGACCGCCTCAAGAGCCGTCTGTTGCAGAGCGCAACCACTCAGGGACTTACACTCGGAGGTTATGATGTTGCAAACAGCATAGCCGATGATATTCTCTATAATGGAAACGTCAATGTCGGAAAGGCTATCGGTTCTTTTGCCAAAGGTTTTACCACAGGTGCGGCTGTCGGAGCCACGGGTACTGCAATGAAGGCTGCGTCAAAGGGGCTCACCGGCGGAAAGAAACTCCTTTCTTCGGCAGGTGTACTCAGCGCAGAGTCGGCAATATTCACCGCTGGTGCCGAATTCGACAAACTCGCGCATGGGGTAGAGGTAAAGCCCATTGACCTTGTCTACGATTTTGGCGAGAGTGCGGCAACATTGCTGACAATGAGAATGGCGAATTGGCTTCCGAAAGGTGCCGCTCAAAAGCTTGATGCTACGGGGAAAATTAAGGACGAACTGCAACTGTCTGCATCGGAGCGTCAGGAGTTGCGCGAGATGAATGTCAATCCCGAAGAGTTTGTGAGCATGATTGAACAGGAATTGCGTATGCCCTCGCTCGGAAGTGCAAACTCCAAACTTCTTAAGGAGAACTATGTAATGCTCATGTCGAACGATAAACTGTCGGCTGCCGCAAAATCCAAACTGATGTATCTGGTGGAGAACAAAATAACCTCCACACCTCCCGTTGTCTTTGATTACGAAGTGGAAAAGAATGCCAAGGGAATATGGAATGTGAGATTGCTTGATGCCGCTGGCAATGTGGTTGAGAGATTGCATTTCCCTAATCCGAGCAATGCCAAGAGTCATCTGATGGTGAAGCGTGGCGGTATCCGCAAGAACAGAATTGCCCATTACGAAAGAGAACTCACTTCGGGTGCCGATTCGCAGAATTTCCTGCACGAGGCAGGTCTTTACGCCAAGGAGAACGGTGTTGATGCAGACATGGTTGCCGAGGCAATGTACAAGAGTGCAAAGAACGAGGCGTTGAGCGATGCGGAGCAGAAAATAATGAATGATATCATGGCACGTTCGTCGGCTCATGAGTCGCAGATAAACCGTACACTTGCCGAGGCAAGAGAGGAGATAGAACAACGCTATAATCTCGACAAGGGAACTTTGTCGTATGCGGTTGATAAGAACTTTCTCGCCTGCACTATGAATGAGAACAAGGCTCTTGATGAATACGAGGCTTTTGTGCGTTCCGAGGTGGAGAAGACAAAGAATCGTGTAACAGAGTTGACGGGAAGCGACACTTCGGTAATTGACGAGGTCAGCAATGCCGAGAAGAAGTATCGCGAGATTGAAGAATATCAGCGTATCCAAAGGGAGAAATACGAAGGACGTGGCGGTTCGGAATCGGTTCAGAAAGAGATTGAAACCAAACTTGTTGAAGTCCCCGAAAACGAACCGGGCAAGGTGTGGAACATACACGGTAATGATATTACGGAAACCACGCTTAAGGAGTACAGGGAACGCGGCAATGAGTTGTCGAAGAAATTCGGTCATGATATAGAGTTCATTACCGACGAACATCAGATTGAGGTCCCCGACGCAAATGACAAACAGGCGGTTGTCGACTATAATAACCGTCTGCGCGCTCTGGGCTGGGTTCATAAAGGAAAGGTATATATAAATCTGCCAAACATAAAGGATATGGCAGAACTCGAAAAGACCATTGTTCACGAGGTGGTAGGACATGCTGGACTAAAGAAGGTCTTCGGCAATTATATGTACGACTTCCTTGAGGATGTGTATAAAACCGCTGACGGCACTGTGCTTACAGGAATAAAGAAGATTGCAGGAAACTATGATAAGTTCGATGTCTATGCCGTAACGGAGGAGTATCTTGCAAATCTTGTGGAGAAGGCCTATCCCAACGCGCAGGAGCGCAATCTGTTGGTCAAGTTCAAGGATTTTGTAAAAGGTATGCTTGTGCGTAGCAATATATATCGCTCCAAATACCGACGTGTTAGCGAAGAGGATTTGCAATCTATTCTAAAGGCGCATACACGTTCAATCCTTGCCAATAAAAACCGTAAGAACCACAGAAAAGAGGTGTTCAACCGTTTTGCTTCGGCTCACCTTAAGGAGGACGGATACTACGACCGTGAGGCGTATGTGCGCGACAAGACCGAAATGGCAAAGGATGAGGCTTTCAGCAAGTTTGTTCCAGAGAAACTCATCGGTGCCAAGTATCTTGTGAACTATCCTTATTACCCCGAGGAGGTGCGTTCCGAGATTATGAGACACGCCAAGATGACAGATAAGGAACTGCGTGAACAGAGCGAGAATACCAACTACCGTTTCGAAGGCAAGAAGGGTAGAAAGAACTACAATGAGGTACATTCCGAAGAGCCCGGACGCAGTATCGAAGATGCCGAACATTACGAAAAGAACGGATTGTCGCCATGGTATATTAAGAAACTTACAGGCTGGGAGCGTGGTGCCGACCGTGAATGGAGAAAAGAGGTTGCCGAGCCGGAAGGGATGCTGAATGATTACATTCATCTTTCGTTGTTCGACAACAAACCTGAACTTTCGGAGCTCTACAATAAAATAAAGCAGAAACCTTATGAGATGTGGGGTGAGAAGGAAAAGATGGCATGGGACAGGATAATGCGCGAAGGAGAAAAGTATATGAAAGGTGCTGTATTGGAGGATGTGGTTAGCGACGACGGTTTCTTTACATCGTATCCCGAACTGGCTTCCATGCCTGTGAAGATTGTTGCAGATGGCTCTTCGCTGGCGCGGTACGACAGCAAGAATAAGGAGATTGTCATAGACCGGAATCTGTTTCTCGATCCGAATGGCGCAGCACACATGGCTGGTGCGTTGCAGAATGTAATTCAGGAATACGAGGGATTCAGCAAGGCGGTTTCGTTGCGTATGCTCTCGCTCGAAGGCAAATTGGCAAAAAACTATAAAAAGGCTCAGGAGTGTATTGCTCTGCTCGACGGCGTGCGTAAGATAACCCCTTCGTTCGACAGCGACAGGCAGATTGAGAAGGCCTTTGAACGGGAGTATGGAGTAGATATAGAAACCTTCAGGAAAATGTATCCTACCTTTGACGACTTCCTTATTCATAAACTCACAGGAAACAACTTCTCGTTCAGTGGCAATGTGGAGATGAATAATGTGCGCAGACGCTACAATATGAGCGATCCCGAACGTAGCGGAACTCTTGCCGAGCAGACAGAAAGCGTACCGCGTGACAGACAGACGATTGTGAAGAAACTCGATGACCTGAAGAGATACTTTACCGGTCCGCTCGATGTCATAAACGAATCGATACACAATGTGGAATCAGACGAACCATTGAAACTGAAAAAGGTAACGGGCAGGTTGAAGAGAACGCGTCTCACCCCTGTGGAACTTGCCGAATTCGACGATGCGCTCGACAGTTATACCAAGATGTTGCTTCGAGAGATGGTCCATGGCAAGAAATCTCCCAAAGACCCTTATGGCTATGAGGAGTACAAAGCAAAGGTGAAGGCAAGAAAAGAGAAGATAAAGAAAGAACTCGAAGGAGAAGAACCCGAACCGGAATATTTGAATTAAAAGATTTGAAAAATGAATAAGTTTCTTGACAAACGTGTTAAGCCTGGTGCGAATACGAAGAGATTTTCCGAAACACCTGTGAATGGTGTAGCGCGGGATTTTCTCGAAGAGTGTGCCGCCTGCTGGAATGCTTTGGAAGAGGCTCGCCGCAAACTGCGGCGAAGCTTTATGTATAGCTATGGCGACCAGTGGGGAGATTATGTTACCGACCCCGATACACTCACGGTAATGACCGAAGGTGAACTCATAAAGAAAAACGGCAAGGTGCCGTTGAAGAACAATATGATTGCTCCCATACTGAGCAATATCGACGGACAGCTGCGCCAGAATCTCATGCGTCCGGTGTGCGTAACACGCGACCAGGCTGAGAGCAAGGTGGGTGAGATGATGTCGGTTGCCATAGAGTATGTTCATGACATTAATGAACTGGAAGAACTCGATGCCGACTCCATGCGTATGTTGCTCAACGGCGGAATGGTGGCACAAAGGGTGGAATTCGGTGTGAACCCGTCAAAGGAGAGACGCGACGTGTGGATACACAGCGTAAATCCTTCGCGTCTGTTCTTCAATGCCAATCTCGAAGATGTTCGAATGTGGGACGTTACCTGTATAGGTGAAATAATGGATTTGCCGCTCGATGACGTGTTGGCACATTTCGGAACCACACCACAGAAAAAGAGTTTTATAAAGGAGGTATATTATAATGTATCGCCACGCGAAAGTATAAACCGTGCCGTGCAAGGCGACGAATCGCGGAATCTTACATTCTATACCGCTTCGCGCAGTTCGCTCTGCCGTGTCATACTCGGCTGGAAGCTCGAGTCGCGCGACGCCTATTACTGGAACGACGAGCAGCGTGGTACATGGGGGTATCTGCCATATAATAAGGAATGCAAAAGAATGCTCGATGAAGAAAACGAAAAACGTCGTAAGGCAGGTAATGGAAAAAGCGACGATGAACTTCTGCTCATAAATTACAACTTTGCGACCGAGCGTTATTGGTATTACCGCTATATGACTCCTCGTGGCGATGTGTTGAAGGAAGGTTGCAGTCCGTACTGGCATGGCGAACACAACTATGTGTTACACCTTTTTCCGCTTATACAAGGGCGGTTGGGTAATTTCGTAGAGCAGTTTATCGACCAGCAACGTGCCATAAACCGCACTGCGACACTTATCGATTTCATCCGCGGAACATCGTCAAAAGGTGTGCTGGTTGTTGATGACGACGCTTTCGAGAGTATGTCGCGCGAAGATGTTATTGATGAATATGTTCGTTACAACGGAGTGCTTTTCGTTAAGCTGAAGCCCGGACAGAGTATCGACGGAGTGGTGCGGCAATACAATAGCGGCGCATCGGTGGCAGGCGATTTTGAACTTCTGAATCTTCAGTTGAGGCTCATCAACGAGATATCAGGAGTGAACTCGGCAATGCAGGGACAGACTCCAAGAGCCGGAACACCGGCATCGTTGTACGCACAGCAGATACAGAACTCTTCGCTTAATCTTAAAGGCTTGTTCGACAGCTTCAGGACATTCCGTCGCCGTCGCGATACCAAAGTCCTTAAGACAATACAGCAGTTCTATAACGAGCAACGTTATATTGATATGGCAGGCAAGCATTATTCCGAGGAGGCTAAATGGTATGATCCGCAGAAGGTACAGAATAGCGAGATTGACATCACTATATCCGAAGGCTACAACACTCCGGCATATCAGATGCTCGCCAACGACTTCCTTATGGATCTGTTCAAGGCCAATGCTGTTGATGTAAAGACCATGCTCGAAAACACTTCGTTTCCATTTGCACCAAAGATTCTCGAAGCAATAAAACGCAACGAGGAACAGGCTGCCAAAGGACAGCCAATGGAGGGGATTCCCCCCGAACTGTTACAGGCAATGGGTAACGGTGGGGCTGGAATGCCACAGCAAGGCAATGCCGGAAACTGAAATTTTCAAAAGAACGGAGAACATTTTTATGCTCGCCGTTCTTTTTTTTATTATCTTAGCAGACTCAAAAAAAACAACAGGAAATGAGTGCCCAGGAACGAATACTTGAACTACGAAAGGAACTGCACGAGCATAATCATCGTTATTATGTTCAGAATATGCCGGTAATAAGCGACTTTGAATTCGATGCGTTGTTGCGTGAACTGCAGGATTTGGAAGCCGCAAACCCCGATATGTTCGACCCGTCGTCGCCCACAATGCGCGTGGGGTCCGACATTACAAAGGAGTTCAAGCAGGTGGCACACAAATATCCCATGCTCTCGCTTGGCAACACCTATTCAAAAGAGGAGGTGCGCGAGTTCTACGACAGGGTAATGCGCGGTCTGAACGAGGATTTTGAGATATGTTGCGAACTGAAATTCGATGGTACTTCCATCTCGCTGACATACACCGACGGCAAGCTGGTACGTGCCGTTACACGTGGCGACGGTGAAAAGGGCGACGATGTTACTGCAAACGTTAAGACTATCCGTTCTGTTCCCTTGGTGCTATCGGGTGATGGTTATCCTACCGAGTTTGAAATCCGTGGCGAGGTGCTTATGCCTTGGGATGTTTTTGAACGTCTTAACAGCGAGCGCGCCGCCAATGGAGAGCAACTCTTTGCCAATCCGCGTAATGCAGCGTCAGGCACGCTCAAGTTGCAGGATTCCTCTGTGGTGGCAAAACGTGGCTTGGATGCATATCTTTATTTTATGTTGGGTGAACAGTTGCCTGCAGAAGGGCATTACGAAAACCTGCAGTGCGCGTCGGAGTGGGGATTTAAAATCTCCTCTTATACCCGTAAGTGCAAGACTATAGAAGAGGTCTTCGAGTTTATTGACACAATGGATGTGGAACGCAGGAATCTGCCTTTTGCAACAGACGGTATTGTGCTTAAAGTCAATTCGTTGCGTCAACAGAAGAACCTTGGTTACACGGCGAAATCGCCACGTTGGGCAATAGCCTATAAATTTCAGGCAGAACGTGCTCTAACCCGTTTGAACGAGGTGAGTTATCAGGTGGGACGTACGGGAGTGGTAACCCCGGTTGCGAATCTCGACCCGGTACAGTTGTCGGGAACGGTTGTGAAGCGTGCTTCGTTGCATAATGCCGATATCATAGAAAAATTCGACCTGCATATAGGCGATATGGTATATGTGGAGAAGGGTGGTGAGATTATCCCCAAAATTACGGGTGTGGATTTGGATGCACGTTTCATGCTTGGCGAAAAGGTGAATTTTATCGCCAAATGTCCCGAATGTGGCACTCCGCTTGTGCGTAATGAGGGCGAGGCGGCTCACTATTGTCCTAACGACACATCGTGCCCACCGCAGATTAAAGGAAAAATAGAGCATTTCGTTACGCGCGATGCCATGAACATAGATTCCATAGGCCCCGAAACCATTGAAATGCTCTACAACTATGGCCTGGTCAAGAATATAGCCGACCTTTATTCCCTTTACCCCGAAGATCTGATGTTCCTTCCGCGAATGGGTGCCAAATCGGCAGAGAATATCGTTGCCGGAGTCAAGACATCGTTGCAGGTTCCCTTTGAACGTGTGCTGTTTGCTTTGGGAATTCGTTTTGTGGGTGCTACTGTGGCAAAGCGTCTGGCGCGTGCCTTCAAGAATATAGACAATCTGATGAATGCTACCTTTGAGGAACTTGTTGCCGTGGATGAGATAGGTGAACGTATTGCCACAACCGTAACGGCATTCTTCGCCAACGAAAGCAACCGCGAACTTGTTGCACGTTTAAAGGAATATGGTCTTTGCTTCGAGGTTTCAGAAGAAGAGGCACTGCTCCACAGCGATATACTCAAAGGGCAGAGCATTGTGATAAGCGGTGTCTTTACGCATCATTCCCGCGATGAATATAAGGAAATCATAGAAAAGAACGGTGGAAAGAATGTGGGTAGCGTGAGCAAGTCAACTTCGTTCATCCTGGCCGGCGACAACATGGGACCCAGCAAACTCGAAAAGGCGCAGAAACAGGGTGTGAGGATTGTGAACGAGGAGGAGTTCCTTGCTATGATTGGTGGCTAAATGTTATTTTTTCTTATATTGTTCACTATTTCTTCTGTTATTATATAATAAATAGTAAAATTTAATGTAATTTTGCATCTCGAAAAAAATAGAGCTATTTTATGATGCAAAAAAGATTCATAGGCTTGGGCGTTGCCCTTGTTACACCATTCACCGAAGACGGCAATGTTGACTATTCAACATTGGAAAAACTCGTGCAGATGCATTTGGATTGCGGCACAGATTTCCTATGCGTCTTGGGTACTACTGCCGAGACGCCTACGTTGACAACAGAAGAGAAAAGGGAAATCCGAAAACGTATCATAAAACAGGTGGACAGCCGTATGCCGATTATGGTAGGTATTGGTGGTAACTGCACCCAGGCTGTCATAAACGAGATTGCAAGCGAGGACCTCACAGGAGTGGACGCCATACTTTCTGTTGTACCTTATTACAACAAGCCCACTCAGGAGGGTATATACCAGCACTATCGTGCAATTGCTGCTTCAACAGATATTCCTATCTTCCTTTACGACGTTCCGGGTCGCACAGGCGTGAACCTTTTGCCTGCCACTGCAATACGCATTGCTAACGAGTGCCCTAATGTAGTCGGTTTTAAGGCGGCATCGGGTAATCTTACACAGATTAAGGAACTTATCGACAACAAACCTGCTCATCTGGATGTATTCTCGGGTGACGACGGTCTCACTGTAGATATTATGGAAGCAGGAGGCTTGGGTGTTATTTCGGTATTGGGAAATGCAACTCCCGCGCTTCTCAAAAAAATGATTGACAATATGTTCGCCGGCAATGTTGCCGAAGCGCGTAAGCAGTCTGATGATTTGAACGAACTGTTGCGACTGCTCTTTATCGAGGGAAATCCATGTGGCGTAAAAGCAATGATGGAAATCCAGAAGCTTGTTGCCAACCGATTGCGTCTGCCGCTCGTTCCCGTAAGCGACGACACTTATGCAAAATTGCAGCAGGAAGTTGTAAAGTTCATATAAGTGAATAAACCTATGGAAAAGCTGAAGTCGCTTCTCGAAGAGAAAGTTGCCCAATATAATTGCAGCGCTTTTATTCAGGACGACCCTATAAGCTTTCCGCACTCCTTTTCGCGTCGCGAGGACATCGAAGCAGTAGCTCTTCTGGCATCGATAATCGCTTGGGGAAACCGCAAGATGATACTTCGTAGCGGAAACCGCATGTTTCACGAGATTATGCACTCTGCACCATACGACTTTGTGATGAGTGGCGAATGGGAAAGTCTCGACGACAAGCAGAATATACATCGCACGTTCTTTGTAGCAGACTTTAAATATATATGCCGTGGATTGCGTGCTATATTCATGCGCTACGGTTCAATGGAACACCTTTTTACAGGATGTACCACATGGGAAGGAATAGAGCGTCTGCGAAACGAAATGGCAGAAGCCAACGGAGGTTTCACAACGCGCCATATAAGCAATCCGGTGAGTGTTAAAGGCAAACCAGGCTCGGCATGCAAGCGCATGCATATGATGTTGCGTTGGCTTTGCAGAAACGACGGAATAGTGGACCTTGGAATATGGAAGGCTGTATCGCCTTCGCTGTTGATGATTCCTATCGACGTGCATGTGGCACGCACGGCACGCGCTTTGGGACTTGTCAGCCGCAAACAGAACGACCGCCGTACGGTTGAGGAACTTACGGCAAAACTCCGCGAACTTTCACCCGAAGATCCGGTGCGTTACGATTTCGCACTTTTCGGAGTGGGCGAAGCCGGAGAAGAATTTATGGAGAATTTAACTAACACAATATAAGATGGCAAAGATACTTAAAGAAGATGCTTTGAATTACCATGCCGGAAAGCGTCCCGGTAAGATAGAGGTGGTTCCGACAAAACCATATTTTACACAGACCGACCTTTCATTGGCATATTCGCCCGGTGTAGCCGAGCCATGTCTTGAAATCCAGAAGGACCCGCAGAATGCCTACAAATATACCGACAAGGGTAACCTTGTTGCCGTAATCTCAAACGGTACAGCCGTTCTTGGTTTGGGTAACATCGGTGCAGTGGCAGGTAAACCTGTTATGGAGGGTAAGGGATTGCTCTTCAAGATATATGGCGGTATCGACGTGTTCGACATCGAGGTAAACGAAGAAGACCCCGACAAATTCATTGAGGCAGTAAAGGCTATTGCTCCCACATTCGGTGGTATCAACCTTGAGGATATCAAGGCACCTGAATGCTTTGAGATTGAACGTCGCCTTAAAGAAGAACTCGATATCCCTGTGATGCACGACGACCAGCACGGTACAGCCATTATCTCAGCTGCAGGTCTTTTGAATGCGCTCGAGGTAAACGGCAAGAATATCGGAGAGGTAAAGGTTGTTGTAAACGGTGCAGGTGCGGCGGCAATCTCTTGTACAAAACTCTATATCGCACTTGGTGTAAAGAAGGAGAATGTCGTAATGCTCGACAGCCGTGGTGTAATCAGCACATCACGCGGTAACCTTACTCCCGAGAAGTTGGAATTTGCGACAACACGTAACGATATATCTACACTTACCGACGCAATAAAGGATGCCGACGTGTTCCTTGGTTTGTCAAAGGGTAATGTGCTTTCAAAGGATATGGTACGTTCAATGGCAAAGGATCCTATCATTTTTGCTCTTGCGAACCCCGAACCCGAAATCACATACGAGGATGCAATGGAGAGCCGTCCCGACGTTCTTATGAGTACAGGACGCAGCGACTATCCTAACCAGATAAACAACGTTATCGGTTTTCCATATATTTTCCGTGGTGCTCTTGACGTTGCTGCAACAGCAATCAACGAAGAGATGAAACTTGCTGCGGTAAGAGCCATTGCCGACCTTGCAAAACAGCCTGTTCCTGAGATAGTAAATAAGGTATATAAGGTTGGTCATCTTTCATTCGGTCGCGACTATTTCGTTCCAAAACCGGTCGACCCACGTTTGCTCGTAGAGGTTTCTACTGCAGTTGCAAAGGCTGCTATCGAAAGCGGAGTGGCACGTAAAACCATTACCGATTGGGAGAAATACAAGGAGCACCTTCTTGAATTCATGGGACGTGAGTCAAAACTCACACAGCAGCTCCATGATATGGCACGCACCGAGACACAGCGCGTGGTATTTGCCGAGGGTGCGCATCCTTCAATGATGAAGGCTGCCGTACAGGCAAAAGAGGAGGGTATATGTCAGCCAATCCTTTTGGGTAACGATGAGATTATCGGTAAACTTGCCGAAGAACTCGGCTTGAGCCTCGAGGGTATAGAGGTAGTAAACCTTCGTCATCCAAATGAGCGCGAGCGTCGTGTACGTTATGCAAAGATTCTTGCAAACAAGCGTCAGCGCGAGGGATACACCATCGAAGAGGCTAACGACAAGATGTACGAGCGTAACTACTTCGGTATGATGATGGTGGAGACAGGCGATGCCGATGCATTCATCACAGGTCTTTACACAAAATATTCAAATACCATCAAGGTAGCCAAAGAGGTAATCGGTATGCAGGAAGGTTTCAGTACATTCGGAACAATGCATATCATCAACTCAAAGAAGGGTACATATTTCGTGGCTGATACACTCATCAACCGTGCACCGGAGACATCAACACTGATTGACATTGCACGTCTTGCTGAAAAGTCGGTACGTTTCTTCAACCACCAGCCCGTGATGGCAATGGTATCGTACTCAAACTTCGGTACCGACCAGGGTGGCAGTGCCGAGCGAGTTCGTCAGGCTGTTGCACACATCCACAAGAATTATCCTGAATGGATTCTCGACGGCGAAATGCAGGTGAATCTTGCAATGAACGGAGAGCTGCGCGACAAGAAGTATCCGTTTACAAAACTGTTCGGCAAAGAGGTAAACACACTTGTATTCCCTAACCTGAACTCAGCAAGTTCTTCATACAAGATGTTGCAGGCCCTCTCTTCCGACACCGAAATCATCGGACCTATCCAGATGGGATTGAACAAGCCAATCCACTTCATCGATTTCGAAAGCTCTGTACAGGAAATCCTTAATGTTACAGCAGTTGCCGCAATCGACGCAATGGTGAACAAGAAGTAATAATATATATTATAAAAAATGTAAGGAACTTGGTATTGCACCAGGTTCCTTACATTTTTTTACGAATCTGTGGGTCCACAGATTTAGTTATAGCTACATTCCTTACTTGCGGATGAATGCTCTTTCGAGGTCTTGCGATATGTTTATCATGAAGTCGCCCATACGCTCGTAGGTGTTGATGATATCCATGTAGTAAACGCTTGTCTGATAGTTCTTGCCATCGTTTTCGATATCCTCGATAACTGTATCTCTATAGTCGTTTCTGAGGGTGTTCAAGCGTTCTTCAGCATTGTAGGCATTTGAAATGTCGGTGAGTTCGCCTTTGTGTGCCGCTTCAAGATTGGCTATCATTGCATCGTATGCAACAGCAACAGCGTCTGCCATGGCGTTTAGTTTCTTGATGGTCTCGGCATCGAACTTCTTCTTGTGGATATTCTTCCTCGACAATATTCGGCTGATAGTCTCGCCCGAATCGCCCAAAGATTCCAGTTCGCCGATAATCTTGTACATCGCCTTTATCTTGATAGATGTGCTTTCGCTGATTTCTTCTGCCGACACTCCGTTCAGGAAAGCTGCTATCTCATATTCTATGCGGTCTGAAATTTCCTCGTATTTTACAAGCTTTTCACGCAGTTTCTCAAATTTGTCGCTGTCGGCTTCGTTCACTGCATCTTTTGCGTAAGCGGCACCATTCTTTGAAACCTGAGCAAAGTGGATAATCTCGTCGAATGCCTGCTCCACGGAAAGCTCAGGAGTTGCAAGCGGACCAGCAGATATGTATTTGAGTTTGAAAACCTCTTTCTCCTGGTTCTTTGGCGCACGGATAATCCAGTTGACGGCTTTTGCTATCAAACCTGTGAACCATACAAGTATAAGAGTGTTGATTGTGTTGAACAATGTGTGGAGCATCGAAAGTCCGTAGAGCGCTGCTGTTGCGCTGTCCTTATCTGTTTCCACTACTTTAAAACCCTCGGCAGCAGGGTTGGGCAAACCGAACAAACCCTCGGTAATCAAACCAACCAGACCAAGGAATGGCTTAAAGAGTATCAATGCCCAAATTACACCGAATACGTTGAAGATGGTGTGCGACATTGCTGCGCGTTTAGCCTGTGTGTTTCCGATTGATGCAGCAATGTTTGCAGTGATGGTTGTACCGATGTTCTCACCAAGTACCATAGCACAAGCCATATCAAATGGAATCCATCCCATGCTCAACATAATAAGGGTGATAGCCATTGTAGCCGATGACGACTGCAGAACAAGAGTCAGAACTGTACCGAATGCAAGGAACAGAAGCACAGAACCAAAACCGTGAGCAGCCCATGATGTTACAAAGTTCAAAACCTCGGGTGTCTCTCTAAGGTCGGGCACCGATTCCTTCATAAATGACAATCCAAGGAACAGAAGGCTGAAACCGACAATAAGTTCACCAATGTTCTTGCGCTGGTTCTTCTTGGAATTCGAGAAAAGGAAACCGAACAGCATCAAAGGTATTGCAAGTATTGAGATATCGGCCTTGAATCCAAGCCATGATACCAACCAAGCGGTTACTGTGGTACCGATGTTGGCACCCATGATAACACCGATAGCCTGTACCAATGTCAACAGACCGGCATTAACAAAACTGACAACCATAACAGTGGTTGCCGATGATGATTGTATAACAGATGTTATACCTAAACCTGTCAATACTCCTTTGAAAGGATTCGATGTCATTGCCGACAAGAATCCGCGTAGTCTCTCACCTGCAGCCTTCTGCAAGCCCGAACTCATAAGGTTCATTCCATACAGGAACATACCCAATGCTCCCAGTAGTGTGAAAATTTGTAATATTCCCATAAAATCAATAAAATGTTTTCAATTTTTACAATGCAAAATAACTGCTAATATGTTTCAAAAATGTTACAAAGAGGTTATGCTAATGTTAAAGAATATCCTAACATCCGGTTACCCCCATTTTGTTACATTTTTATTAAATATCTTCAATGCCGGTCGCTAGTTCATTTTTTATCTATATTTTTGCGATGTATTAAAATGCAGGTATATGGGAACAGAACGTATATTGATAGTTGATGACGAGGAAACCCTTTGCGAGGTTCTGCAACTTAATCTTGAAAACGAAGGTTATGATGTGGATATAGCCTTCAGTGCAGAGCAGGCTTTGACCTATGATTTAAAATCCTATTCACTTATTCTCCTTGATATAATGATGGGAGAAATAAGCGGTATAAAGATGGCAAAGATGCTTAAGGCGGATGTCACAACAGCCGACATTCCCATTATATTCTGCACGGCGCGCGACAGTGAAGATGATATGATTATGGGCTTGAATCTTGGAGCCGATGACTATATAATGAAACCTTATACCGTGCGTAATGTCATTGCTCGTGTAAAAAGCGTTCTGCGTCGTGTAAGTGGGCATAAGGTGAATACTGTGGCGGAAAAATCCAATGTGCTGAAAGTTGAAGGTCTGCATCTCGACTTGGAATTCAAGCGTTGTATTGTTGATGGCGAGGAGGTTAAGCTTGCCCGTAAGGAGTTTGAACTGTTGGCATATCTTATTTCGCACAGAGGCAAGATTTGTTCACGCGAACAGATTCTTGCGCGAGTGTGGAGCGACGAAGTGGTTGTTTTGGACCGCACCATAGATGTGAATATCACCCGTTTGCGTTCAAAGATTGGCGCGTACGGTTCGTATATTGTAACCCGTTCAGGTTTTGGTTATGGCTTTCGTGATTAGATTATCATATCATAGGCGACTATTCCTTATGTTGCTCGCCTTTTCGTGGACAATAATATTGTCGTTTGTGGGGTATCAGTATCTGCGCGAAAAGCAGTATAAGTCGGAGTTCCTGAATGCCCAACTCCAGATGTATAACCGACATTTGCTTGATGTGGTAGAGGAGGGTGTGTCGTACGAAGAGTATATTTCCACACACGAGAAACCTTTTGAGAACTTGCGTATATCGGTAATTACCTATTCCGGTGATGTCGTTTATGACAATATGCTTCCTTTGGATTCGCTCGACAACCACAGGAGCCGTCCTGAGATTTCCGCTGCTCTAAAAAAAGGAACCGGCTATAATATAGGACGACAATCAGCAAGCGACGGACGTGAATATTTCTATTCTGCGACTCGAGGCAAACAGGTTCTTGTGCGTAGTGCCATACCTTTTTCTCCATCGCTTAAGGAACTGTTGCAGACCGACTGGACATTTCTTGGTGTAATGATTGTCATAAGCTTTGTGATGAGTGTGTTGGCTTATTTCGCAACACGCAGGTTGGGTAAGACCATTGAACGCCTTAACCGTTTTGCCTCAAAAGCCAAGAAGGGCGAAGCCTTCGACGAGGCTGAACCTTTCCCAAATGACGAACTCGGTTCTATCTCAAATCATATCGTACAGCTTTATGCCCAATGGCAGCAGACCATAAAGGACCGCGACCTTGCACATGAAGCTACTTTGCGCGAAGAGCAGGAAAAGATACGTATCAAGCGTCAGCTCACCAATAATATAAATCACGAACTCAAAACACCTGTGGCATCTATTCAGGTTTGTCTCGAGACATTGCTTTCGGGCATAGCCTTGAGCGAGGAGAAACGTCAGGAACTTATAGAACGATGCTATGCAAATAACGAGCGCATGCGAAGATTGCTGAACGACGTATCTCTGATAACCCGAATGGAAGCCGGCAGTTCGCTCATTGCCAAGGAGAAGATTGTTATAAACGATATCATAACCGAGATTGCAGAAGAATTGGAAATAATGCCGGTGAACGAACGCCTGATGCTTTATGCCGACTTTAAAGAACAAGTTATTGTAGATGGAAACCTGTCGCTCATAGGCTCAATATTCCGCAATCTCATAGAAAATGCAATAGCATACTCCGAGGGCGAGAATATATACATATCACTCGTTGCCAATAACGACAAGGAGTGTTGCATCCGTTTCGAAGACGATGGATGCGGTGTTGAGGAAAAGCAACTTGGTCGATTGTTCGAGAGGTTCTACAGAGTTGACAAAGGTCGTTCGCGCCAGAAGGGTGGTACAGGGCTTGGCTTGGCTATCGTAAAGCATGCAGTCCAGTTCCATGGCGGAACAATTACTGCAAGCAATCGTCCCGGTGGCGGTTTGAGATTTGAATTTACATTAGTTAAATAACATCTGAAATTTTCAGATGTTATTTAACTAATGGCAGGCTATTCTTCCACCTCTCGGCATACGAATCGAGAATCTCTCTTATGTTCTTGCCTATTATAGTATAATCCTTTTCTTTTAGATTCGCAAGCGATACGCGGATACTCCATTCCGGACCATCGAAACCGCCACCGTTAAGCACCACAAGCGAGGTCTCTGTCGCAAGGCGGAATACCACATCCAACGGACTGTAATTGAGTTTTAACCACTCGGCAAAATCAGTGCCGTAGAATCTCTTTGCCCATACGAGCATATCAATTTCGGAATAGTAACCGGCACGCAACGGGTCGGGTAGTAGGGTGAATCCGCTACTTGTCCATAGGGCATCAAGCCTTCGGTGTATAATTTCTCGCATCTTTTCCTTGAAACGGTTGCCCTCGCGCTTGTCTATTATAGAATAGAGCGCGAACAATGTCATCTGCATCTGTTGTGGCAGGGACAATCCTGCCGTGTGGTTGAGTGCCACCTGACGGCTGTCGGCAACCATGCGGTCGATGAAACGCATATTCTCCGCATCGTTTCTTATGCTTCCGTATCGTTGTTGCAGTTCGCTTTTCCGTTTGCGTGGTAAGCGTTTTAGCATTTCGTCGAAAATGTTGTCGCGATGCAGTGCTACCACTGCCGTGCGCCATCCCGTTGCACCAAAGTATTTCGAGAATGAATATACGCAGATTGTATTGTATGGTAACCTTGCCATCAGCGACTGGAAACCGTTTATGTATGTAGCATATACATCGTCGGTAACAATCATAAGATTAGGATTCCAACGCTGTACAATATCCACAAGCAAATCAACGGTTTCGGGAGCTAGGGTGTAGCTTGGCGGATTGCTCGGGTTTACAATGAAAAGCGCTTTATACTCGGGGTCGCGCAACTTGCTTATATCCTTGTCGCTGTATTGCCACAGGTGAAGGTCGTCGTATGTGGTAACATTTGCCGGAATCTCCGTAACCTTATAGTTGTAGCGGTACAGCTTGGGGATTTCAATGTATGGTGTGAATACGGGTGTCATAAGTGCAATACTGTCGCCACGTTCAAGCAGTCTGTTCTGTTGCAGGCTGTCGAAGATATAGCACATGGCTGCAGTTCCGCCTTCTGTAGCGAAAAGGTCAATTTCGCCTTGTGGTGGACGGCCGTCGCACAACTCCTGTGCAATGTAGTCGCGCACGACAACTTCGGTATATTTCAGAATTCTGTCGGGAACAGGGTATTGGTTGCCCATTATACTCTCTGTCCATTCGTGTATAAGTTCATCGGGCTTGCATTGGTGTTCCTGCATCATATATCGGTAGCATTTTTTAAGGAAAGCGACACCCGGCTCCTTGGCATTCTTCTGCAGGAATGCTTCGAAACGTGCTGCTATTCCCTCTTTTTGCGGAATGCCTGCAATCCCCTCTTCACAATTCCAATCTCTGCGAGCCTCTTCCAATCCGAACCTGCCAAGTGCAAAGAACCCCTCTCGAGGAACTGTAGCAATCCAGTTCGGGTTGCCACGTCCTGCATTGAGCATGGTGCGTGTCATCTTTCTTATACTCTCGTCGGCAAGTTCTATAAGCCTATTCTTCAGTTCAAAAGGGCTTATCTTCTCCATTTCCTTCTCAAAACGTTCAACCATACTGTGGTCGCTTAATAACTTATCCATAACATATATCTTTTATACAACCATTAGCGTTATAAATACACCCCAAAGTATAAGCAGGGTATTTCCTACGGCATATGTTACCGTATATCCCAGAGCCGGAGTCTCGCTGCCGAGTGTCTCCTGAATTGCACCAATTGCAGCTGTTGTTGTCCTTGCTCCGGCGCAGCATCCAAGGGCTATTGCCGGGTGGAATCTGAACCAGCGCGATGCTACGAATATTCCGAAAACAAGCGGTAATGCAGTTGCCAGAATACCTGCAACAAACAGAGACAGTCCGGCTTCCTTGAAACCTTCTATGAATCCCGGACCTGCAGAGATTCCCACAATCGCTATGAAAATGTTCAGCCCCATGTTGTTGAATACCCATAGCGCGGCTTCGGGAATCGCACCCATTGTAGGGTGGTGGGCACGCCACCATCCGAATACAAGACCTGCAATCAATGCGCCACCGCTACTGCTAAGACTCAGCGGAATACCTTTTATGTGAAGTGTAAGAGTTCCAACTATTGCACCTATCAGGATACCGATTGACAAGTATACTATATCAGTCTCGTTTGTGGCAGGGTCGGGGTAACCAATCTCCTTTGCTGCCTGCATGGCATCAATCTTCTTGCCCACGAGTTCTAGAGTATCACCGGTGTTGAGCACCGTTCCGGGTAGTACGGGAATATCCACTCCCATTCGCTTTATCCGTTGTATGCTCACACCGTGCATGAACGGTTGCGCACGCAGTTCTGCAACCTTCTTGCCGTTTGCCTTAAAACTGCGTCTACGGCTCTTGCCGGCAATGGTGCTCTTTACCATCATAACAGGAAAACTGAGCAATGCATTGTCGTCTACCTCCTTGCCAATCCATTTTTCCTCACCGATGGTGTATTCGTATCGTCCGCTCAGAACAACTTCGTCGCCCTGGTATAGCTTTTCGCTGCCACGTACATTGTCTATAATGTTCCCGGCCTTGCGTATGCGCTCAACAAAAAGTCTTTTGCCCTGTTCCTTGAACAGATATTCAAGTTCTTCAACCTTCCGTCCTTTACGGAACCAACTGTTTTCGATTCTGTAACTCCTGAACTCAACTTCACGTTTTGCATCAATTATGCCCGGCTTTTCAGTCTCGTCCTTTCCCATGCGGTTTTCAAGTTCTCGGCAAGCCGCTTTAACCTTTTCCATTCCGCCAAGCATGCGTGGACCCAGTTTCGACAGAATCCATGCCGAACCTGCAGTTCCGAAGATATATGTCACGGCATACGCAACAGGTATTATATCCAGCATCTTCTGTTTTTCGGCATCAGCAATCGATAAACCGCGTATAGTGTCATCGGCAACACCAATCACCGCGCTTATGGTCTGTGAACCCGATAGCAACCCAGCCGCTTCGCCTGCGTTGTAACCCATTACAAGCGCAATAACCCAAGTGCTCAAAAGAATGAATACACACATCACCACAGCAAACAACACTTGTGGCAATCCCTCTTTCTTTAGCCCGGCAAAAAACTGCGGACCAACCTTGTAACCAATTGCAAACAGAAACAGAAGGAATGCAGTCTGTTTCAACGCGCCCGTCATTGGAATGTTCAATTGCCCCACAACCACTCCCACAAGCAACACGCTTGTAACAATGCCTAAACTGAAACCTTTGATGTGTATCTTGCCAATGAGAAAACCGATGCCTAATGTAAAATAGATGGCAAGTTCGGGATGCGCACGTAGTAAATCTGTTATCCACTGCATAAGAATAGTTTTTTTGTAGATAACACCGGTTTTGCGCAGTTTGTTTAGCAAAAATGCTTATAAATAAAGCTGTAATAACATTCTCTGGCAACAAATAAAATCTCCCTATAAAGCTACTGCCTTACAGGGAGATTGATTGTATGGAGTTGTTATTTCCAATCTTTCCACAGATTGCCCCATTCGCCTCGTTGTTTGTTCACAAGTTCGGGGGTGGTGTCATCTACCGAGCCACCTCCTGTGCCTATTTCAACTTTAGAGACTACAAGTATGTTCATTACAGGGTCGGTGCTCATCTTCACAATTTCCGCCATTGGTGGCGAATACATCTTTCTTCTCATATAAAAACACCCTCCCGTTATTTGATGAATACTTTCTTGCCGTTTACAATGTAAATGCCACGTGTGGGGTTTGTTACCTTGCGACCGCTCAAATCGTAATAGACAACCTCCTGGCTTTCATCTATTGTTTCGCAGATGTCGGTGGTGCCGTTGTTGCCGAATCTTATTCCAATTGTGCGCTGCTGTACCGATGGCAACCACGATAGCGGTATCTGCAGGTATGCCTTGCCAGCACCAAGGGTTGACTCATCTGCAAAACGATAGAACATAGGTTCATCGTCTTCCGGCTTTATTGTGAACTTGAAGTTTGCGTAAAGATTATCGTCGCTTGTTGCATTTACGTTTGTTTTCTCAAGTGTACCTACAAGTAGATTCACTGTCTGGTCAAACGATTCTTTTATTACAGGAACTTCATAACTTCCCGGTTCACCTTTAATAAACAATCCTGTTCCTGCAGGTGTGGTGTTTACCTGGAATACTGTTACAATACCGTTGCTTGTATTGTATCCACCGGCAGCATAAGCCTTCAAGCCTGTAACAGCAGTGAAATCGAGTGCATATTCCGAGCAGAATGTGCCGCAACCATATTCGTTTATTGTTATTGTTACCTCTGTGGGGATTCTGTTGTATACAGCAACAACCTCAACATCGTTTGCCGGCATAGTGCTTGGCACTCCTTCCCAGTGGCTGAAGGTGTAGCCTACCTTTGCAGGAGCTTCTATTGGAGTAACTGCTGTGCCGTATGTGTGTGAAGTGGTGTTGTATACTTCGCCGTCTACAATATATGTAACAGTGTAGTTGTTCACTTTGTAGCTACCATGTATCTGAACATCCTTTGCAGGCATTGTTTCGGGCACACCTTCCCAACCTTGGAATGTGTATCCCTCTTTTTCGGGAGCTGTTGGCAACTCAATAGCTTCGCCGTAGTTTACTTCTGCTTCGCTGAACTTTTCGCCATCAATAAAGAATTCTGCCATGTATGAGAAATACTTTATTGTGAAGTATTTTTCGTAACCCGAATAGTCGCTGCCATATGGAACCCAAAGTGTTGCGGTTTCGGGCTTTGTGCTGAAAGGAGAAGTTGTACTTAATGTAGGTGCTGTAAAAGAGTATGATTTTGCTTCTGTGATGTTAGAAGAAAAATAGAACATGTAATTTCCTATATTGGCAACATTACTACTTATGGTTAGTTCCTTCAAACTTGATAAGGAATAAAATGGAGAATAGCCTGCAGAAGTTGTTGTATATGATATTTCGCGTCCAAGATATACTGTTTCTAATGGACAATTTAGAAAATAATCATAACTACTACTACTGGTGCTACTAGTAAATTTTAATGTTTTTGTTCCATCTTCGATATATACCTTTTTCAATGAGGTACAATTATGAAATGCCTTGTAGTTAATAGATGTAATATTTGATGGTATTACAATTTCTGTTATTCCGCTACATCCTTGAAACATATAAGCTCCAAGCGTTGTAACATTCTTGCCAAATGTTACAGAGGTTAACTTATTGCAACTATAAAATGCAGGATAATCATTATAATATGATAGATTTCGTCCAAGATATAACCTTTCAAAGCCTTTATATTGCAAAGCACTGCTATTACTGGTTCCGAATTTAAGTGTTTTTGTTCCGTCTTCTATATATAAATATTTATAGCTGCATCCTTTTAATAAATCAAATTCTACCTCTGTAACGGTGTTACCGATAATTACTTTTTCTGTTGAAAACTTAAATGGAGCTCTATAATTATAACCATAGACGTAACAATTGATGTCGCGTCCAAAATATATGACGGAGTCTAATGGACAGTCATAAAACATTCCTTCTCCTCCAGTACCACTAGTGTCGCTTTTTTTTATATCCTATTTCTAATTCAGTAGTTCCGCTTTCAAAATATAGACTATTTATTGATGTACAACCATTAAATGCATAATTGCCAATACTTGTAACACTGCTTGGAATCGTAAATTCTGTAAGTGATGAACATCCACTGAATGCATACATCGAAATACTAGTAACACTGTTGGGGAGTGTAATGCTTTTCAAGAAACAGCAGTCTTGGAATGTAGAAGAACCTATTTTTGTTACACTATTTGGTATTATTATGTCTCCTCCTAAAAATGAGCAACCCTTGAATGAATAGTCTCCTATGCTTGTGATGCCGGTTGGCAAATTTATGCTTTGCAGAGCAGAACAATCTTGGAATGCATAATTTCCAATTGATGTAATGCTCTCCGGCAGTGTTATATTTGATACAGCTCTGCAACCATTAAATGCGTTAGCTTCAATAGATGTTACGTAGTATGTGTTTAATTCCATTGGATTATTGCCATTAATGGTTATATTGGATATTTTTCCTTTATTTGTGCCGTAAGTTTGACTACCAATTTTAAATTTTACATAAAGTGTGTGAGGGGCATCTTTTTCAAACACAGTTTCATATTTACCTCTTTTACTTCCACTATCATACACAATTTGGTTATCGTCAAGTGTTATAGTTAGGTAATTGTAATACTGATAACTATTTACTTCCCAATCAAAATTCAAAACATCACCTGCTTTAGCATCAAATGTATAAGTATACTCTGATGTGGTGTTTGATGATGTATTAGTTGAAACCCAGGCATTTTTCCCAAAGGTAATATTTTCCGGAATGACAATATCGCCAATATATTCATTAGGATAAGAAGAGTAGGAATCACCTTTAAAGGTTACACCAACTGTTTTGTCTGTGTCAGATGTAATCTTGTAGAAAATACCATCAATCTCGTAGATATGCGCTGTGGCATAGGTGCAGCACAATAGTAAAAGTGTTGTGAATAAATGTTTTAGGTTTTTCATATGTTTTGTATTTTATAATTTTCTGTGAATCTCTTCCAAGAGACATGCAAATCTTTGCAAAATTACACAAAACGGGGCAATTTATTGTAGATATTGTGAATAATATTTAAAAAATAAGATTTTAATGCATTGACGCACTCTTGGGAAGAGATTCGCATTTTTGCTAAACAATGCTGTTGTAAATAAAGATGTAATAACATTCTTTGGCTCGAAATTTCGGGCAGGAGAATGCTTTTTTTGCATTTTTTTTTGCTGTTGAATAAATTGTATTAAATTTGCGATAATTTATGCCTGTTTATGGCATAGTGGGTGTTGAAACAATTCAATAAACATTATAACAGAGTTACAAAAATGAAAATCTTACTAACCGGTGGTGCAGGTTTCATTGGAAGCCACACCTTGATTGAACTTACTGAGGCTGGTCACGAGGCTGTAGTTGTTGACAACTTGGACAACTCATCTCCCATCTCTTTGAAACGTGTTGCTAAAATCATTGGCAAGGATGTTCCTTTCTACAAGGTTGATATCCGCGACCGTGAAGGTTTGCAAAAGGTATTCGATGAGCACAAGTTCGATGCTTGTATCCATTTTGCCGGATTGAAGGCTGTGGGTGAGAGCTGTGCAAAGCCTCTTGAGTATTACGAGAATAACATGAATGGTACTTTCGTGCTTGTTGATGTTATGCGTAAGAATGGTTGCAAGAATATGATTTTCTCTTCAAGTGCAACTGTTTATGGTGACCCTGCAATAATTCCTATCACAGAGGAGTGTCCTAAAGGTCATTGTACAAATCCTTATGGACAGACAAAGTCTATGCTCGAAGAGGTGTTGATGGATGTTCAGAAGGCTGATAATGAGTGGAATATCGTTCTTCTCCGTTATTTCAATCCAATCGGTGCTCACAAAAGCGGTACTATCGGTGAGAACCCCAACGGTATCCCCAACAACCTGATGCCTTATATCACACAGACTGCTGTTGGTAAGCGTGCAGAACTTGGCGTGTTCGGTGACGACTATGATACACACGATGGTACAGGTGTTCGCGACTATATCCACGTTGTTGACCTTGCTCGTGCTCACGTTGCTGCATTGAAGGCTATTGTAGCAAACAAGGGTATTGCAATCTATAACATCGGTACTGGTCATGGCTATTCTGTATTGGATGTTGTAAAGGCGTTTGAGAAGGCTAACGGTGTTCCTGTTCCTTATTCAATCAAGCCACGTCGTCCGGGTGATATTGCTACTTGCTATTGTAATCCTGCAAAGGCAGAGGCTGAGTTGGGCTGGAAGGCTGAATTCGGTATCGAGGAGATGTGCCGCGACAGCTGGAACTGGCAGAAGAACAATCCTAACGGATTCGAAGAATAAAAACAAAAAATGCTTGACCATTCGGTCAAGCATTTTTTATAAACTATAAGTTCAAATTACTTAAGAGCGAAGATCTCCTCCTCACCTGCTACGCAAGAGAAGATTTTGTCCTCACGAAGCAACCAACCCAAACCAAGGTAAAGTTCCTTTTCTTTCAACTTTGACTTTGACTTAATCTCTTTAAGTGTGAGACCCTCTGTCTCGTTCAACGCAGTCCAGATACGGCCTGCAAATGCACCTGCATTCTCAATCATAATCCTTAATATTAAAAATTCAACTTTAGTGTTTCTTTTTCTATCTAAAAGATGAAGAAAACCCTCATTTTTTAAATTCGGGTGCAAAGGTACTACAAAATATTAAAACGACAAAGAAATGTAGTGATTTTCAATGTTTTTAATTATTCTACACTTTTTTTGTCGCTGTTTGTTGAAAGATATTCACACCATATACGTGCTGCTTCTTCCACCATTTTTACGCACGGGCGTTTTTTGTAATATTCGGCTGTACGTGCTTCAGGCGTTGCCGGAGTGGGGGCTGTCTTTGCCAATCCAAGGAGTTCGGCGCATATGATTGAGCCGTTGCGCTTGCGGAATTCTTCGGCAAGTGCCTGGACTGTCTTGTAGTTGTTCTCCTTGCCTTCGCGGTCCTTGCCATCGGTGCAACCGGTTTCCAGTCCTGCGAGCATGAATAGTCCGCAGGCTGCGCCACAAGTCTGACGCATGCGTCCAATGCCACCGCCAAAAGACGATGCCATCTTCAATGCTTGCTCGTTTGTGAAGCCGTAAAGGTCGGCGAATGCGGCAACTACTGCCTGGCTGCAGTTGTAACCCTCTTTGAACAGTTCTACTGCTTTTTCTATTCTTTTTTCCATAATTGTATCGGGTATTATATTTTCAAAGGTTGCGCCGTGGCACAACCTTTGAAAATGTGTGATTTAAATCAAACCGCGTGCACGCAATAGGGCATCGGGGTTGGGGTCGGCTCCGCGGAAACGACGGTATTCGCGCATCGGGTCTTTGCTACCGCCCATTTCGAGCAATTGCTTGAAGCTTGCGGCTGTTTCTGCATCGAACAAGCCTTTTTCAAGGAAGAGTTCAAATGCGTCGCAGTCGAGAACTTCTGCCCAAAGGTATGCGTAGTATCCCACTGCATATCCGCCACCGAATACGTGTGCGAAATTGGTGCTACGGTAACGGTATTCAATTTCGTTGATGAAGCCAAGCTCTTCGCGCAGAGTGTTTTCGTATTCGTTGCAGTCGAAGTTTGTGTAGTCTTCGATAAGATGCATCTTCATGTCGAGCAATGCGGCAGCTACAAGTTCTGTTGTCTCGAATCCCAGATTGAAGTGTGCGCTTTTCTGCATTTTTTCAATAAGGCTGTCGGGGATTGCTTCGCCTGTGATGTAGTGCTTTGCATATGTGGGCAATACCTCGGGGTGAACCGACCACTTCTCGTTAATCTGTGAGAAGAGTTCCACAAAGTCGTGCTTTACGTTTGTTCCGCTTACGCTTGGGTAGTGTGTCTGTGTGAGCATTCCGTGCAATCCGTGTCCGAACTCGTGGAAGAGAGTACGTGTCTCGTCGATGTTGAGCAATGCAGGTACGTCGCCCTGTGGAGCAGTGAAGTTGCATACGTTTACAACCATCGGACGAATATTCTCGCCACCGATGTTTCTCTGGTTAACAAAGTTTGTCATCCATGCGCCCTGACGCTTTGTGTCGCGTGGGAAGAAGTCGGTATAGAAGATACTCAAATGGTTGCCGTCGGCATCGAGCACTTCGTATGTGCTTACCTCGTCGTTGTATACAGGAATATCCTTGCGCTCAACAAAGTGTACTCCGTAGAGCTTTGTGGCGCAGTCGAATGCTCCTGCAAGTACATTCTCAAGCTTGAAATATGGCTTGATGGCCTCTTCGTTCAACGCATATTTCTCCTTGCGGAGCTTTTCGGTGTAGTAGAACCAGTCCCAGCCTTCAATCTTTATGCCTGCGCCTTCGCGGTCGGCAATCTCCTGAAGGGCTGCCTTTTCCTCTTTTGCGCGTTTAACGGCAGGTTCCCAAATGCTGTTCAAGAGATTGAGAGCGGCTTCGGGTGTCTTCGCCATCTTTTCATCGAGTACAAAGTGTGCGAAACTGTCGTATCCCAAAAGTTTTGCCTTCTGTTGACGCAACTGGAGTATCTCCTTGATAATGGCTTTGTTGTCGTTCTCGTTGTTGTTGTCGCCTCTGCCATAATATGCTTTATATACCTGCTTGCGGAGCTCGCGGTTGTCGGCATACTGCAGGAATGGGATGCAACTTGGCTTGTCGAGTGTGAATACCCATGTGCCTTCTTCGGTAGCCGCTGCGTCTATGATGCCTTGTGGAAGACCTGCGAGGTCGGCTTTGTCGGTTATCACAAGTTTGAATGCCTTGTTGTCGGCAAGCAGGTTGCTGCTGAACTTTATCTGTGCGAGTCCTATTTTTGTCTCCAGGTCGAGCAGTGTTGCTTTGTCGGTTTCGTTCAACAATGCACCGCCGCGTACAAAACTGCTGTAGTAGTTTTCGAGAACTATGCTTTGCTCTTCGGTCAATCCAAGATTCTCCTTATTATTATATAAGGTCTGTATACGGCTAAAGAGTTTTTCGTTCATATATATGTAGCCGCTGAGCTCTGTGAGCTTGGGCACTACATACTCTTCGATTTCTGTCATCTGTGGTGTGTTCTCGCTCTCGTTGAGGTTGAAGAATATTGAACTTACCTTGTCGAGTGTCTTGCCACTGAGTTCGAGTGCGTCGATAGTGTTCTCGAATGTTGGGGCATCGGTGTTTTCTATGATGGCATTGATGTCGGCGCGTTTCTCTGCAAAACCTTTGTCGAAGGCTTTCTTGTAGTCGCTGATTTTGAAATTACTGAACTCCGGAGCACTGAACGGAGCTTTACTCTCCTTTAGAATTGTGTTTTCGCACGCTACATGTGTCAACATAATCGTTAGTGTGAAAAGTGAATAGATAAATCGTTTCATTATTTTGTATTGTTTGTTTTGTTATGGAATGCAAAAATAATAAATATTGTATGTAAAAAAGAAAAAGCAGTTACTTTTTTGTAACTGCTTTTTCAAGTGATCTCGACAGGATTCAAACCTGTAACCTTCTGATCCGTAGTCAGATGCTCTATTCAGTTGAGCTACGAGACCGTGTTGTTTTTGTTTGACGTTGCAAAGGTATAGCTTTTTTTTATACCTGCAAAACTTTTGATGAATTTTTTTTCGAAAAAAAGCATTTTTTTTGATTTTTCTTATTCAATGAACCTCTCATTGAACATAAACCAACCTAAAGTGAGTCCGAAATTGACGTTTGTCTTGTGTGAACTGTAGTAATTTGCAAAGACACTGACTGATATGTTCGACAGTCGTGCCACGGCAGTAATATCTGCTATGTATTCAAAAGTGTCGAATCTTCTTTTGCTGTATCCGGCAGTTCCGTCGGGGTTCTCCAATATTGCTCTATATGGTACAAAAGCATAGAAGGCTGGGCGTATCTGGATGAAATTGTTTATTTTTATTATCGGGATTACGCCTCCGGCTATATATTGGTTGGCACGGAATTTGGGGTCGTAATTGAAAAGTCCTGTCAGTGTGGGCGTGAATGCACCTGCCTGCATCATGGTTGCCTGATAGCTTTTGGAGAGGCGGCGTGTGGAGTAGTATAACTGCAGATATGTGCCTATGGTGAGCGATGATGCTATCTTGAAATGGTCGCGACGGGTGTAGCAGATCTGCAACCACGAACGGTTTTGGCTGTTGCTCTCAATGTCTGTTGCTTCTTTATAGTTCTCTGTGCCTATAAGGAAATGCGCCGACAGAAGTTCGTATTTACCGGCAGTAGGGAATATCTTGGCATTGAGGGTGTTCCCTTCGAGGCGCAAAAAACTGCTGAACAGGTTCGAGCGGTTTCTGTCGAATTCGGGGTTTTCGAGATTTACAATGCCCGAGGGCATGTATTCGTCCTTTATGTCGGCAATACCTATGCCTATCTCGGATTTTTTGCGATTCAGAAAGGGTAGTACCATCTTTATTTTTGCAAAAACCTCTCTGCTTTGGTTCAGGGCTATTGAATTCTTCTTTGAGAACAGATATCGCATGTTGTAATAGTCGATGGTGGAGTATGACCCTATGAATTTAAGCGACATGGGTATCTCGCCATGGAAATCAATCCGTCCCGATGCCTCTACATTGTTATATACCTTGCCCAGTTGCCCGTCGATTATGAATTCTTTAGAGTGTCTTTTTAAATTGCGGTAGTGCAGACCGAAATATATCTGGTTGGAAATGTCGGTGGACAATCCGGCACCCATCTTCAATGTGAATGGCGGATTTATTGATACGTCCAGATGCAGGGCGTATGCGCTGTCCTGCTCATTGTACTTTGCACGGGGGACCACATTTTCTATAATATCGCTCGATACAAGGCTGTAGTAACCTCTCTTGCATCTGTCGTATGTGAACGGTTCGTCTTCTTTCTGAAACTCTTTTGATATGGCTGTCTCCTTCTCTTTTTCTATTCCGTGTACCACCACCTTGTTGAATTTCATTTCGGGTATGCGTTGTTTGAATTCGGCTCTGCGCCGTGCAAGGATATCGCTTGGCAGTCTTGTAGGGATACGTTGCTTTATGGAATCAATCATCTGCAAGGTGTGGTTGTAACCCAATTTTGTTACGTTGTCTATCTTATGGAAATCGAGCAGACTTACACCTTTTACATGCATGTTTATAAGTATTCCTTTGTCCGACGGCAGGGTGTAGTCGCTCTGTGTCATTACCAGATTTTCCAACTGGCTCATTATGTCGTTCTCTTCGGGTGCCGAAGGGTTGTTGCTAACTATGCTTCCTATAATTATGTCGGGATTGAAATCCTTCTGCATCACATCGCTTGGGAAATTGTTGTATAGTCCGCCATCGTACATGAGTATACTGTCGACTTTAATGGGGCGGAAAAAGAAAGGATAGGTCATTGAAGCGCGTACGGCATCTCCGAGGTCGCCTTTTGAGAATATAATCTCTTTTTTGTTATAAATGTCCGATGCTACACAACGGAAGGGTACCATAAGGTTGTTGAAATCCTCTTTACATGCGGCTGTGCTTCCCGAGAATATCTCAAGGAAACCAAGATTCATGGGTGTTGCATTCACCAGGTTTGCCTGTGGCGGTATTATTCGCAACGAGTCTTTGAATGAAAAGTGTATGCTGAATATATCGGGAACCTCCTTGCTTTTCTTGAAATAGTACATGTAATCGCGGTCGGGAGTTCCTGTATACCAGCGTTGGAAGTCTTCGCTTTTCATAACGGCAATCATCTCCTCGGGGGTATATCCCATTGAATAGAGTGCGGCGACAATTGCTCCCATTGATGTTCCGGCTACATAGTCTATGGGGATGTTGTTCTCTTCAAGAGCTTTTATTACGCCTATATGTGCCAAGCCTCTTGCGCCACCGCCACTCATCACCAATCCCACCTTCTGTTGTGAATACAGAAGGGCGGGTACAATGAGCAGAATCAGGATGTATGGTGCAATTCTTTTCATACAAGGGGCGGTTGGCTGATTTACCTCAAATATAACGATTCTTTTTCAAAAGGTGTTTCAAAAAAGTGCTTTTATATGCATCTCTTATGATTTTGTAAGATTTTGAGTCGTTTTTATTCAATATTGTATCTCTGCAGTGTTATTTATGGGCTGTTTTAAGGGATTTTTGCCCGATTTTTACTATATTCGCAAAATATTTAAATATAATGTAAAAACATAAATTAATAATATATGGCAACAGTTGACGACAAGAAGATTATTTTTTCAATGGTTGACTTGAGTAAGACAATCAAGCAAACCAATAAACAGGTACTTAAGAATATTTATCTATCGTTCTTCTACGGTGCAAAAATCGGTATCGTGGGTATGAACGGTGCGGGTAAGTCTACACTTATGAAAATCATTGCCGGTCTTGACAATGATTATCAGGGTAATGTCGTGTGGTCGCCCGGATACACTGTGGGTTATCTGCCACAGGAACCTCATTTGCAGGACGGTAAAACCGTTATGGACTGCGTTAAGGAGGGTGTTCAGGCAACAGTTGACGCTCTTGCAGAATATGAGGAGATAAACATGAAGTTCGGCTTGCCCGAATATTATGAGGATGAGGATAAGATGAACCAGCTTTTTGCCCGTCAGGCAGAGTTGCAGGATATCATCGATGCTACCGATGCATGGAATCTCGACAGCAAACTTGAGCGTGCTATGGCTGCTTTGCGTTGTCCTGCTCCCGATGAACTTGTTGACCACTTGTCGGGTGGTGAGCGTCGTCGTGTGGCTCTTTGCCGTCTTTTGTTGCAGAAGCCCGATGTATTGCTCCTCGATGAGCCTACCAACCATCTTGATGCAGAGAGCATCGACTGGCTGGAGCAGCACCTAAACCAGTACGAGGGTACAGTTATCGCTGTAACTCACGACCGTTACTTCCTTGATGACGTGGCTGGCTGGATTCTTGAACTCGACCGTGGCGAGGGTATTCCCTGGCAGGGTAACTACTCTTCTTGGCTCGACCAGAAGACCAAGCGTATGGAGCAGGAGGAGAAGAGTGCAAGCAAGCGACGTAAGACTCTTGAGCGCGAGCTTGAGTGGGTACGTATGTCGCCAAAGGCACGTCAGGCAAAGGGTAAGGCACGTCTTAACTCATACGAGCGAATGCTTAACGAAGACCAGAAGGAGCGTGAGGAGAAACTAGAAATCTTTATTCCGAATGGTCCTCGCCTCGGTAACAAGGTTATCAACGCCGAGAATATCGGCAAGTCATTCGGTAGCAAGCATCTGTTCAGCAACCTTAACTTTATGTTGCCTCCTAACGGCATTGTGGGTGTGATTGGTCCTAACGGTGCAGGTAAGACAACTCTTTTCCGTATGATTATGGGACTCGAGACTGCCGATGAGGGTACATTCGAGGTCGGTGAAACAGTGAAGATTGCATACGTAGACCAGAATCACAAGGATATTGTTGCCGACAAGACTGTTTACGAGGTAATGAGCCAGGGCAATGAGCTCATGCGTTTGGGCGGTAAGGAGGTGAATGTCCGTGCATATCTGTCGCGCTTCAACTTCACCGGTGCCGACCAGGAGAAGAAATGTGGTGTGCTCTCTGGTGGTGAGCGTAACCGTCTGCACCTTGCTATGGCTCTTAAAGAGGGTGGTAACGTGCTTCTTCTCGACGAGCCTACCAATGATATCGACGTGAACACATTGCGTGCCCTTGAGGAAGGTCTTGAGAATTTTGCAGGTTGCGCTGTGGTAATCAGCCACGACCGTTGGTTCCTTGACCGTATCTGTACTCACATCATTGCTTTCGAGGGTGATGGAAATGTATTCTCGTTCGAGGGTTCATACTCTGACTACGAGGAGAACAAGATGCGTCGTCTTGGAATCGAAGAGCCCAAGAAGGTGCGTTATCGCAAATTGATGGAAGATTAAATTCCTGTTGTAAAGTTACTGCAATGATACCGTTGTTGCTTTTTTACTTGTATAAGAAAAAAGGAAAGAGCATTTCTCGAACAGCGAAGAAAGTTCTTGCCGGTGTACGTAGAAAACCTATCAGAAATGTGTATAGTAAATTCAGAACTAATAGACTCAATCGTAAAAGAACTCGAAATTGAGGATATCCGCTCTGCTTCTATCAGACAGATTGGTGCTGTGGTACGTGCCGTAGAGGCGCGTACCGGCATCGAATATGTGCATTTTGAAATGGGTGTTCCCGGGTTGCCGCCATCAGAGATAGGTGTAAAGGCTGAATGTGAGGCTCTGCAGCGTGGGGTAGCATCGGTTTATCCAATAATAGACGGTATACCGGAAATCAAGGAACAGGCATCGCGTTTTGTGAAGGCATTTCTCGATACTGATATAAATCCGCAGGGATGTATCCCGACAGTGGGTTCGATGCAGGCTTCGTTCGCTTCGTTGATGATAGCTTCGCAGCTCGACGAAAAACGTGATACCGTGCTTTATATCGATCCCGGATTCCCGGTGCAGAAGTTACAGGCAAATGTAATAGGGGTAAAGATTGCTTCGTTCGATATTGCTGATTGCAGAGGCAAGGCTCTTGAGCAGAAACTCGAAGAGTTTTTCGTAAAGGGCAATATCAGCGCAGTTCTTTATTCGTCGCCCAATAATCCTACATGGATGACACTTACCGCAGAGGAACTTGAAATAATAGGACGCTTGTCGGCAAAATATGATGTTCTTGTCATTGAGGACCTTGCCTATATGACAATGGACTTCCGTCGGGATATGAGCCGTCCTTTTGAGTCACCGTTCCAGCCAAGCGTGTCAAAATATACCGACAATTACATCCTTCTTATAAGTGCGTCAAAGATATTCAGCTATGCAGGGCAACGAATAGCTCTTGCATGTATCTCTGACAAATTGTTTGCCCGTCATTACGATGCTTTGAAGGAGCGTTATGGCATGCCACGCTTTGGTGCGGCATTTGCTTACGCATTCCTTTATTCGTTCTCTTCGGGTGTTTCGCACTCGGCGCAATGTGCTATGGCTGCAATGCTCAAAGCTGCATGTGATGGTGAGTATAACTTTGTGGCAGATATTAAGGAATATGCTGTGCGTACGGCCCGCATAAAGGATATATTGCAACGTAACGGATTTGATGTTGTTTACGATACCGATGGTGAAGAACCTGTCAGCAATGGTTTCTTCTTTACTATAGGTTATAAGGATATGCCGGGTGGTGAGCTGCTGAAGGAACTGCTTTATTATGGTATAAGCGGTATAGATCTTGCTACAACGGGTGCAACACGCAATGGAATACGTGGTTGCTCTTCCAATATAAAGCCACACCATTATGCTCTGTTAGAGGAACGCTTGAAATTATTTAATGAAAAACATTGAAAATTAATAATATATGAAACGTCTGTTGTTTCTTTTGCTTTGTTTGGTAACGCTTTCTGTTACCGCGCAGGAGTTGTCGCTAATTCCCCATCCGGCTGAAATGCAGGTGGAGGAGGGTGAGTTTTCTTTCAATGGTAAGGTTGTGCTTTGTTATCCAGAAATAAAGGATAGAGGCGTTGATGCTGTTGTGGACAATTTTGTCAGGGAGATAAAGAAAACAACCGGTGTAAAACTTGTCAAGGATAGGCTGAAGGATGGTCTGTTCCTTGGTTGGGATGTGCAAGAATCCTCTAAGAAGGGAGATGCGCATGTTGTGTTGTATGTTGATGAATATATGGGCAAAGAGGCTTATAGGCTATCTGTTACCCCGAAAAGAATAAACATCGCAGCAGCAACGCCTGCAGGTTTCTTCTATGCGTTCCAGACGCTAAAGCAGCTGATGCCACGCAATGTTATGGCCGGTGTGTGTGATGAGAGTGTAGAGGAATGGAGTGTTCCCGCAGTGTTTATTGTCGATGAACCGCGTTTCGGATGGCGTGGTTTCATGCTCGATGAAGGCCGTCATTTCTATGGCAAAGAGGAGGTCAAGAAGATTATTGACGTTATGGCAGCCTATAAGATGAACCGTTTTCATTGGCACCTTACAGAGGACCAGGGTTGGCGTATCGAAATCAAGAAATATCCGAAACTCACCGAGGTGGGTGCATGGCGCGACAGTAAGGTGTGTGCGTGGGGCGATGTAAAGCCCGACGGAATCCGTTATGGCGGTTTCTATACTCGTGAAGATATAAAAGAGGTGGTGGAGTATGCCAAGGAGCGTTTCATAGAGATTGTTCCCGAGGTGGATATACCTGGACATTCGCAGGCTGCGGTTGCTTCATACCCCGAATTTCTTGCATGCGATCCTGAAAACAAACACGAAGTTTGGCTGTGGCAGGGTGTATCGGGCGATGTTATAAATGTTGCCAATCCACAGGCAGTGCAGTTTGCAAAGGATGTTATTGACGAACTTACCGAGATGTTCCCGTTCGGTTATATACATCTTGGTGGAGACGAATGTCCTACACACAAGTGGGAACATAATACCGATTGTCAGGAACTGTTGAAGGAAATTGGTTCAACAAATTACCGCGACTTGCAGATATATTTCTACAAGCAGTTGAAGGATCATATTGCACAGAAACCTGCAGAGGAGCAACGTAAGCTTATATTCTGGAATGAGGTATTGCATGGCAACACAGAGCCTCTTGGTGATGATATAACAATTATGGCTTGGATTTATGCCGATGGTGCTGCAAAGGATGCTGCAACAAGAGGAATGAATACGATTCTGTCTCCGCAGATACCTTATTATATAAACCGCAGACAGTCTAAGTTGGAGAGTGAGCCACGTTCTCAGGGATATGGCGATGAAACAGTTGAACGTGTATATAGCTACATGCCGATGAATAATGTACCCGAGGAGCTGCAGTCCAAATATATGGGTGTTCAGGCCAATTTCTGGACAGAATGGGTAGAGGAACCCGAAGTGGTGCAATATCTTATGTTGCCACGTTTGGCAGCTGTTGCAGAGGCTGGCTGGTCGCCGGCAGATAAGCGCGATTATAACGATTTCCTGAAGCGTTTGCAAGGCGAACAAGTATATTATCGCCTGAAAGGCGTAGATTACGGCAAGCACGTTTTTAAGTAATTTTTCTGCTTATTATTTATATATTCCGTACAGCGGGTCGGTTTTTCCGGCTCGTTGTATTTTTTTTGATAATAGTGTAGAGATTCTTGAATTTGTCTTCCCGAACAAGATACTTTGCTACACTCGGTATAACAAGATGCTGTGTTTTTTCGGTAGGCAGTTGAAAATATGAATTAGCGGAATAGGGCACTTTTCTTTAAACAGCTGTTACGTCTAGAGTTTTACTTGCTGTTACTCTTGTATAGACGTCTTTTTTATCTTTTTCTCGATGATTTTCTATTTTATAGCGATTCCTGTACCCTAAATATTGACTTATGGTGTTGTTTTTCAATGTTTTATGCGCATTTTAACCTTGTGAGAATCGAATAAAATCATTAAATCCTTTATGTGGTTCGATTTTTCTAAAAAATAGCAAGGATTTCGTATTTGTCCTCTGTTTTATATGTTAAAACAAGAGAAACAAAAGTATATTTTTATAAATATACACATTTCTTCTATAATATTGTTGTTTATATTTGTATATAGTATTGTAAGTTGTTCTCGTTTTGTATTGTGTATTCTGTAAATAACCACCGTCTTTTTTATTGTTTAATTATGTAATGTATACAGATGTTTGTATTGTGCTTTCTAATGTCTGTATTCATCCATACAGTTATTAACAATAGGTTATGAACATTGTTTATACTTATATACATATTTTATGCATAAATTCTTATGTATGGTAATTGTGCTAAAATCAATGCTTTATGAGTCTTTTGTTATTGTATTTCTTTAATTTTGTTTAGGACGTTTCTCGGTTATGGTGAAAAATGTGTATAAAAACGACGTTATATTAATAATAATTCATTGTATATCAGTATTTAACTGTGTAAAACATGATGTAATATACGGGTAGGGTGTCTTTGGCTGTGCTTTCCTGGTTTGATTCTTATTGATGATTTGTTGACTCATGTATATTTGTTTTGTGTCAATTTGTATTATGTTACAAATGTAATACATTGTCTGTTTTGAGTGTGAAAATAATTTTTCTTTTCAATTTGTTTGTATTGTTTTTGTTGATTAACTTTGTAAAGTCTAAATGTAACACAATTGTAATTTACAAAAACTGCATATTTTATGAACGAGCGCGAAAGGATTGAATTGCTGATGAAATGCTATAATCTGTCGTCGTCGCAATTTGCCGACAAGACAGGAATACAGCGAGCTTCTGTATCTCATATTCTAAGTGGCAGAAATAAACCGAGTCTTGAGGTTATGCTAAAGATTTATGATGCTTTTCCGGGGCTGGATATGAAATGGCTCATGGCTGGCATAGGTGATGCGCCTGTTGCGCAGGCTTCTGCTGTGAAAGAACCCGCAGAAACACCTGCTGTAATTTCTACCGGCTTGTTCGGGGGTGTGGAAGAGGAGTTTGCTGTTGAGGAACCTGTGATGCCGGTTGTTGAAGCGGTGCAGGAGGCTACGGTGAAGAGAAACCGTATACAGCCTGAAAAATCCCGAAAGGAAGAGCTGTCTGCGGTTCAAAGCGAAAGACGCAGATCGTCGCAGGCTCGTACAGCTACCCAGCCGCAATGTATGCAGCGCAAAATAAAGGAAATCCGTATATTCTATACCGACGGAACTTACGAGACTCTTGTTCCCGAGAAGTGAATCCTTAATGAAATATCAATGCCGAAGTTGTTTCGGCATTTTTTATTGTATGTTGTCGTAAAATGTGTTATCTTCGCATTTAATAAAGGTAAATACATATTATATAATACTGTTTTATGAAAAAAGTTCTTGTCGATTTGACTATTAAAGAGGTTCTGCATGTAAATGCCAACTGTGTTCTGTTGGTTATGCATGGTGAAAATCCTCTTCCCGACACCTTTCCCGGACAGTTTGCCGAGTTGCGCGTAGATAATACGCCTTCTGTGGTATTGCGTCGTCCTATTTCTGTTCACAGCTTTGATGCAGCAAAGAACGAGATCGGTTTCCTTGTGCAGGTTGTTGGTGATGGAACACGCTGGCTTGCATCGCTTAAGGTTGGTGATAAGGTAAATACCCTTATGCCTTTGGGTAATGGTTTTACAATGCCTACAGAGTGTGGCGGACGCTATCTGCTTGTTGGTGGTGGTGTGGGTTCTGCTCCGTTGTATTATCTTGCTCAGGAACTTAAGAACAAGGGCTGTGATTTTACATTGCTTATTGGAGCGCGTTCAGCAAAGGATCTCTATCGTCGCGATGCTTATGAAGCTCTTGGCAGAGTTGAATATACAACCGAGGATGGTTCTTTGGGTGAGAAAGGTTATGTAACAAACCACTCTGTTCTTGCAGAGAAGTATGACAGAATATATACTTGTGGTCCTAAACCTATGATGCTTGCTGTTGCAAAGTATGCACGTGAAAACGGTATTGAGTGCGAGGTTTCTCTCGAGAACAAGATGGCTTGCGGTCTTGGTGCATGTCTGTGTTGTGTTGAGGACACCAAGGAAGGTCATAAGTGTGTTTGTACAGATGGTCCGGTATTTTCAATAGATGAACTAAAATGGTAAAGACAAATGTAAAGATAGGCGGTCTGGAACTTAAGAATCCTGTTCTTACCGCGTCGGGAACTTTTGGTTATGGCTTGGAGTTTGCCGATTTTGTTGACTTGAACAAGTTGGGTGGTTTTATCGTAAAGGGAACGACTCTCAATCATCGTGAAGGAAATGCTTATCCCCGTAGCGCAGAAACTCCTATGGGTATGCTGAATGCCGTTGGTTTGCAGAACAAGGGTGTTGACTACTTTGCCCAGAATATCTATCCGCAGCTGAAGGATTTGGATACAAATGTAATTGTAAATGTTTCAGGAGCGTGTATCGAGGATTATGTGGCTTGTGCCGAGAAGGTTGCCGCGCTTGATAAGATTCAGGCGATAGAACTTAACATCTCTTGTCCTAACGTAAAACAGGGCGGTATGGCGTTTGGTGTGATGCCTGCATCGGCTGCAGAGGTTGTTTCTGCTGTACGCAAGGCTTATCCAAAGACACTGATTGTGAAGTTGTCGCCTAATGTTACCGATATCGCAGAGATTGCCCGTGCTGTTGAAGGCGCAGGTGCCGACAGTGTCTCTTTGATAAATACTCTTCTGGGTATGGCTATTGATTCTGAGAAACGTCGTCCTATACTTTCAACAATAACTGGCGGTATGAGTGGTCCTGCTGTAAAGCCAATCGCTTTGCGTATGGTATGGCAGGTTGCCAAGGCTGTCAAGATTCCTGTTGTGGGTATTGGCGGTATAACAACCGGTGCTGATGCCATTGAGTTCTTGCTTGCCGGTGCCAGTGCAATAGAGGTGGGAACCGCAAACTTCATGAACCCTGCAGTTACAGGTGAGATTGTCGATTATATCGAAGATTACCTGGTGCGTCATAACATGAGTTCTGTTGACGAACTTATCGGTGCATTACAGGTGTAAAAATCCCAATTTACATATATGAAAAATGAGCCTTTCTGCAGGCTCATTTTTTTTGTTACAAATGTATATACAAATGTAATCTGTAAATATATTTCGTTTATTTCAAAAGGTCGGGGCGTAATAGCTTTGTGCGTTCAAGAGATTGTTCGAATTCCCATTGACGAATCTTTGCTTCGTGTCCCGAGAGCAGTACATCGGGTACTTTCCATCCATTGTACTCGGCCGGGCGAGTGTAAACAGGTGCTGCGAGCAAATTGTCCTGAAATGAGTCGCTCAGAGCCGATGTTTCGTCCGAAATTACCCCCGGAATTAGGCGAATGACCGCGTCGCATATTACTTCGACTGCCAATTCGCCACCTGTCAAAACGTAGTCTCCAATGCTTATCTCTTTGGTAATCAAGTGTTCTCGTATTCTGTGGTCGATTCCCTTGTAATGTCCGCACAAAAATATCAAATTCTGCTTCATTGAGAGCGCATTTGCCATTGGTTGATCGAAAACCTTGCCGTCGGGGGTGGTATAAATCACTTCGTCGTACTCTCTTTGAGATTTAAGATGCTTTATACAGTTGTCAATCGGCTCGATTTTCATTACAAGTCCTGCGCATCCTCCAAATGGATAATCATCGGTCTTACGATGTTTATCGGTTGTATAATCTCGTAAATTATGTAAACAAATTTCGGCATAACCATTGCGCTGCGCACGGCCCATAATCGATGAGTTGAAGAAGCTCTCCATCATCTCGGGGAATGTTGTTATGATATCTACACGCATGATGTTTTTATTTTTTTTTATATGTTCGTTTTCTATCTCTCTGGATTTATTTTGCGAAGATAAGTAATTTTTAGGGATTTATTGTTGTAATGGTTGCCGAAATCAAAACAGTGTGTTATTATAGAATCGCTTTAAAGGCTCTTAAAACCGATTTTCAGCGGTTTTGCTCTTAAAACGCGAATAAATGCCCTTTAAGGGCTTAATAAAATTTAAAATTCTTGCCAGGTTCGATAAAAATGTGTAATTTAGCATAGTCTTATATTATATAAGGTACTAATATAACGACATGTTGAATAATATTAATCTATAATATCAAAACTAAATGATTGAAAACGACAGAATTATTAAGGTCAATGTAGAAGAGGAAATGAAAACGTCCTACATTGACTACTCTATGTCGGTAATCGTGGCGCGTGCCTTACCCGATGTCAGAGATGGTTTAAAGCCGGTTCATCGCCGTATTCTTTATGCGATGATGGAACAGGGCAACACTTCGGACAAGCCATTCAAGAAATCTGCTCGTACGGTGGGTGATGTGCTCGGTAAGTATCACCCTCATGGCGACTCTTCGGTTTATGGTGCGCTTGTACGTATGGCACAGAAATGGGTGATGCGTTATCCGCTTATCGACGGTCAGGGTAACTTCGGTTCTATCGACGGTGATGCTGCTGCTGCGATGCGTTACACCGAAGCACGTCTGCATAAAATCGGTGAGGAGATGGCACAGGACCTCTACAAGGAGACTGTTGACTTCCAGCCGAACTATAACGACGAGTTGATGGAGCCAAAGGTTATGCCTACACGTATTCCTAACCTTCTTGTTAACGGTTCATCAGGTATTGCGGTGGGTATGGCAACCAACATTCCTCCTCACAACTTGAGCGAGGTTCTCGATGCCTCTCTTGCCTATATCGACAATCCTGATATCGATACCGATGGTTTGATGCAGTATGTCAAGGCTCCTGATTTCCCTACAGGCTGTGATATTTTCGGTTTGAACGGTGTGCGCGACGCATACGAGACAGGTCGTGGACGCGTTATCATGCGTGCTGTGGCTGAAATTGAATCGGGAACACACGATAAGATTATCGTTACTGCAATACCTTACAATGTAAACAAGGAAGAGCTTATCAAGGATATCGCCTCAATGGTAAATGAAAAGAAGATTGAGGGTATTTCCAATGTAAACGATGAGTCGGACCAGGAAGGTATGCGTATCGTTATCGACGTAAAGCGCGATGCAAATGCAAACGTCATCCTCAACAAGCTCTATAAGATGAGTTCGTTGCAGACATCGTTCAGCGTAAACTGCATTGCTCTTGTGAATGGTCGTCCAAAGCTGTTGTCGCTCAAGGAGTGCATCGGTTGTTTTGTTGACCACCGTCACGATGTGGTTATACGTCGTACAAAATTCGATTTGCGCAAGGCTGAGGAGCGTGCACACATTGTGGAAGGTCTTATAATCGCTTCCGACAATATCGACGAGGTTGTCCGTATCATCAAGGCTGCCAAGTCTCCTGCCGATGCAAGAACAGCCCTTATGGACCGCTTTGGTTTGAGCGAGGTACAGGCTGCCGCTATCGTGGAAATGCGCCTTGGTCAGCTCACAGGTATCCAGCAGGATAAATTGCATGCAGAGTACGAAGAACTCATGCGCAAGATTGAATACTTCAATGCAATCCTTACCGATGACGAGCTTTGCAAAAAGGTTATCAAGGACGAATTGTACGAAATCAAGGAGAAGTATGGCGACGAGCGTCGTTGTAAAATCGATTATAGCGGTTCAAGCGATTTCAATCCCGAGGACTTCTATGCCGATGACGAGATGGTTATCACAATCTCTCACCTTGGATACATCAAGCGTACTCCGCTTACCGAATACCGTAGCCAGAACAGAGGCGGCGTAGGTTCAAAGGGAAGTGATACACGCGACAGCGACTTCATTGAATATATCTATACAGCCACCATGCATAACACCATGTTGTTCTTTACACAGCGAGGCAAGTGCTATTGGCTCAAGGTATATGAAATCCCCGAGGGCAACAAGAACTCAAAGGGTCGTGCTATACAGAACCTGCTCAACATCGATGCCGATGATGCAGTAAATGCTTTCGTACGTGTTACGACGCTTGCCGACAAGAACTTCATCGAGAGCCACAATATCGTATTCTGTACAAAGAACGGTATTATCAAGAAGACAAGTCTTGAGCAGTATTCACGTCCACGTACAAACGGTATCATTGCCATCAGCATCCGCGAGGACGACCGCGTGATTTCTGTAGCTCTCACCGACGGTGACTGCGACATCATCATGGCTAACCGCGGTGGTAAGGCTGTCCGCTTCCACGAAAGCAAGGTTCGTGCAATGGGACGTACTGCAACCGGTGTCAAGGGTATGGAGCTCGAGGATAACGACGAGGTTGTAGGTATGGTAGTGTTGCCTAAGAACGATGATATCAAGCACAGCTTGCTTGTCCTTTCGGAGCAGGGTGTGGGTAAACGTTCCGAGGTAGATGAATATCCAACCGTAAGCCGTGGCTGTAAGGGCGTATTTACATTGAAAGTAACTGAAAAGACTGGTGCGCTTGTAGCAATTATGGATGTGAACGACGAAAACGACTTGATGATTATCAATAAGTCGGGTATCACAATCCGTACATCTGTCGACCAGATTCCTGTTCAGGGACGTGCAACACAGGGAGTACGTATCATTAACCTTGGCAAGAAGAACGACTGCATAGGTTCTGTCTGCAAAGTCAGCAAATCCGAAGAAGAGGATATTGTTGAAGGTGTTGAAGAGAACAATGTAGTAGTTGAAAACAACGAAACACCAAATAACGAATAATTATTAACTAAATCCATATTGATATGAAAAAATTAGTAATGTCTATCGCTTTTGTTCTTGGCGCAACATTTGCTTTTGGTCAGGAACTCACAAAAGAGGAGTTGAAATTGCAGGCAAAGGAGAAGAAGGCTCTTGTAAACATTGCAAAGGATGCTGAGTTGAATCTCTCTATCGACCCTGTAGCAGCAGTAAATGCAATGAAGCCTGTTATTGCGAATCCATTGGTACAGACCGATCCTTACATCTGGTATGTAAGCGTAAGCGCAAAGAAGGCTGCCATTGACGCTGAAAACCGTAAGCGTGCCGAAGGTGCCGATTTTAACGAGGAGCAGATGTATAACTATACTTACGACTTGGGTCACGAGCTTGCAAAGTGCGATAAGTATGACAATATGCCCGATGCAAAGGGAAAAGTAAAGCCCAAGTATGCCGAGTTCATCAAGGTTACATACGCTCAGGAGTTCGCACAGTTCTACAATGCCGGTGCATATTTCTACGGTAACGAGGATTATGCAAAGTCATACGATCTCTTCAAGATGTTTATCGATGCTTCTGACAGACTATACAAAGAGGGTATGATGCCACAGGATACAGTGAATGTGCCCGTTGCTGCATACAACATGGCTTTGAGCGGAATGCAGTTGCAGGACTATGAGAAGGTGCTTTCACACATCGATTTGGCTATGGCAAATGCACAGATGGCTCCTTCAGCTTTCCGTTACAAGGCAGTAGCTCACCTCGAACTTGGTGATACAGCAACATGGCTCAACGACTGTATGGAAGGTGCAAAGAAATTCCCCGATGATGCATATTTCTATCAGTCATTGATTCAGTACTACGACAGCAGAAACGAGAACGATAAGTTGAACGCTCTTGCAGACGAGCTTATCGCTTCTGACACAACAAACCCATTCTTCGTATATTTGAAGGGTTATATTGCTCACCAGCAGCAAGATGTTGATACTGCTATCGAGTGGTACGAGAAGACTTTAACTGTGGATGCCAACTACGAATCAGCACTCAACAACTTGAGCCGTTGCTACATGTTCAAGGCTCAGGAATATGCTTCGGCACACTCTTCTACAAAGGTTACCGATAAAAAGAAACTTGCAAAGGATAAGGAAATCCTTGACGGCTATTACAAGAAGGCTCTTCCTTTGCTCGAGAAACTTCGTGAGCAGCAGCCCGATAAGTATGAATTGTGGCTTGCAAACCTCATGAATTGTTACTACAACTTGAACATGACTTCTCAGCTCAATGAGTTGGAGAAACTACAGGAATCTTTGGGATATTGATTCTATCTATAAGACAAAAAAATCTGCAATCGTGTGATTGCAGATTTTTTTTGTGTTATCTCTTAAGACTGAACTCTTCCCGGATACTGTTCAAGTGCCTTTCCTAAAAGGAATATGGCGCGTTTAAGGTCGGCTTTGTCAATGGCGTATGCAATACGCACTTCGTTCTTGCCGTATCCTTCCTCGCTATAGAATCCCGATGCAGGAGCCATCATTATGGTTTCGCCCTCGTATTCAAAGTCGGTCAAACACCATTCGCAGAATCTGTCGCTGTCGTCAATTGGCAATCGTGCAACAGTGTAGAATGCACCCATAGGGATAGGGGAGTATACCCCCGGCAATTTGTTGAGTTCATCAACAAGGCAGTTGCGTCTCTCTATATATTGCTCGTATGTGTTTATTGCGTATGAACGTGGAGCGTCAATTGAAGCTTCGGCAATTACCTGACCAAGCAACGGGGGGCTCAAACGTGCCTGGCAGAACTTCATAACTGCTTGACGCACAGCTTTATTCTTGGTAATCAAAGCACCGATTCTGATACCGCATTCCGAGTAACGCTTTGAAACAGAATCAATTAGTACAACATTTTCCTCAATGCCTTCAAGGTGGCATGCCGAAATATATGGCGAACCGGTATAGATGAATTCGCGGTAAACCTCATCCGAGAAAAGGAACAGATTGTGTTTCTTCACAAGGTCGCGTATACGGTTCATCTCGTTTCGTGTATAAAGATAACCTGTAGGGTTGTTTGGGTTACAGATTAGGATGCCGCGTGTACGCTCATTTATAAGCTCCTCGAAACGTTCCATTGGAGGCAATGCAAACGATTCCTCTATAGTTGAACGTATTGGGCGTATTACAGCACCGGCAGATATGGCAAAAGCCATATAGTTGGCGTAGGCAGGCTCAGGAACAATAATCTCATCACCGGGATTCAGACAGGTGAGGAATGCGAAAAGCACAGCCTCGGAACCGCCCGATGTAACAATTATATCGTCCGGAGTGAGCTTGATCTGATACTGGTCGTAATATCCAACAAGTTTCTCGCGCAAAGAGAGAAAACCGTCGCTTGGACTATATTCAAGAATCTTCTTGTCGAATTTCTTTATGGCATCAAGAGCAACCTGTGGAGAATCCAAATCAGGCTGACCGATATTCAGGTGATAAACTTTCAAGCCACGGTCCTTAGCAGCATTAGCAAACGGAGCCAATTTGCGAATTGGCGACGAAGGCATAAGGATGGCTCTTTCTGAAAGATTAGGCATAGTATTTTAATAAGGTTTTATAAATCACATTTTGCAAAACTGTGCAAAGATATAATTTTTTCCTTAATAATAATTAAGGTGAGCAGATAAACCTAATAATATAATATGCGAACAAACAGCAATATCCACTACCGGTTTTGATATGTCTCTTTTGAATGATAATGAATATTATGTTTAATATGGTTTTGAGATTTGTACACTATCAGGGGGATTTGTGCGGATTTTTGGAATTTTAAATTTACTCATCATTCCCTGTTTCGGTTTGCCATCTTTCAACTATTGCGTTAAATGTTTCATCTTTTGTTTTCTCAATGATCTATGAAAAACAGATTTTTTACAGACTGAATTATCGTTATTTTCAATATTTTACCTATTTTTGCACATCTGCACTCTGTCACTCGCGAAGAGATATGCAAAAAAAGAATTTATAACCAATATTATACTATTAAAGTTGTTTCTATGAAAACTATTAAGAATCTCTTTATCATTGCATTAGCACTGTTTTTCTTTACCTCTTGCGGTACATTGTTTACTCCAACTAAGCAGAAAATTACATTTGTAGGTCTGCCTGAAACAAGAATCTATGACGAAGGTAAAAGACTTGGTACAACATCTGAAGACGGAGAGGCTGTTATCAAGGTTAGAAAAAAGCTCTCAGACAAGACTTTGGTGGCTAAAAAAGAGGGATACAAGAATACATACATTGAATTGAATGCTGTGTTTAATCCTATCTCAATCATTAATCTTAGCAATATTCTTGCTTGGGCTATAGACCTTGGTACAGGAAAGTGCTGTAAATGGGACAGCGAATATATCGAATTTGATATGGAAAAAGCTGAATAAGCTCTACACTGCCCCAATATAATAAATCATCGCTATTGTCTTTTTGATGACAGCGATGATTTATTGTTTCGTTTATATTCATTATCTTCGCGATAAATAAGCAATTGAACATCCTTATGAAAATATATTCAGCACCTTTGCAGGGATTTACCGAGGCTGTGTGGCGTAATGTCCACAGTGAGGTCTTTGGTGGCATTGACGGTTACTTTACGCCGTTCCTGCGCTATGAGCATGGCGAGATACGCAGCAAGGATATACGCGATGTGGAGCACAAGAATAACACTGTGGAAAACCTTGTGCCACAAGTGATTGCTGCCACTCCCGAGGAGATGCGCCCCCTACTCTCCCTTATAAAGAACGAGGGCTACAAGCGTGTTGATATAAATATGGGATGCTCTTTCCCTTTGCAGGCGCGCAAACGTCACGGAGCCGGTATTCTACCCTATCCCGACATGGTTTCTGCATTACTCGAAGAGGTAAAACAGCACGATGATTTACTCTTTTCTATTAAAATGCGTCTTGGATGGCAGGACAAAAGTGAATGGCAGGATCTTATGCCGGCTATAAATGATGCACCGTTATGCCATGTTACCATGCATCCCCGATTGGGTGTTGAACAGTACAAGAAACCTGTTGATATTGATGCTTTTGCTGAGTTCTATGAGGCTTGCAATCATCCTGTTGTATATAACGGTGATTTGCTTACCTTGCAGGATATTCAGCGTATCGAAAAACTGTTCCCTAACCTTGATGGTATAATGCTTGGACGTGGCTTGCTTGCCAATCCGGCATTGGCTGCAGAATATGCAAACGGAGCTGAATTAACGGCTAAGGAACGTGCGGCTCTTGTGCGTAGAATGCACGAAAAACTGTATGATGTAATGGTGCAACGCCTGCAAGGTAACACGCAGTTCCTCAGTAAGTTAAAACCTTATTGGGAGTACCTTCTGCCCGACATGCCCAAGCGCGATAAGAAAGCAATACTCAAGGCTACAACAATAGAAAAATATATGCATGCCGTAAGCGAGTCTTTGGCAAATTATTGATTCTGTTTTTCCGGCAAGTGGTTCTTGAATTCTATCTTTGACGCAAGCTCATAGCCTTCGTTGTAAAGCGCAAGCAGTTTGTTTGTATCGCGTTCCATGCGCCCTACTTCAATGGGGCTTTCGGGACGGATGACCGTTATCATGCCTTCGGCTTCGAGCTTCTCAACAAGTTCAATCTCGCGGTTGTATATCATGTTGCGTTGTCTGATAGCCTCTTTTACTCTTGGATATTTGCGGTAGAACATAAAGGGTACTTTTGTGCCTTTTGTTGGTTTGCGGTATCCTTTGTTTCGTGTAAGAACAACTATATTATTATAATATCCTTGCGATATGGCACGCTCAAGAGGAATAGAATTGGCAATACCACCGTCGAGCATGGGTTCGCCATCCACGTATGATATAGGGCACACAAACGGCAGGCTGCTCGAAGCCTTTACAATGTCGATGACACGTTTGGGGTTGTTCTTCTCGCTAAGGTAACATGCCTTTCCTGTGCGGCAACTTGTTGTTACAGCTTCGTATTGTGTGGGATTGTTGGCGAGAGCTTCGTAATCGTATGGATAAATCTCTTCGGGCAGTTTATGGAAAAGCAGGTCGAAATCCATTATATTGCGCTTTGTGAGAAGGTATTTCATTCCTATGTAGTTCTTCTCTTTCAAAAGGTCGATGTTAATGAATTTTCCGCGTCCGCGCTGATTGGATAGATAGGACAATGCATTGCATGCACCTGCGCTTACGCCTATTATATATGGAAAGTTGATTCCCCTGTCCATAAAATTGTCGAGCACACCGTTAGTGAATACGCCTCGCATTCCTCCTCCCTCAAGTATAAGTCCCGACTTGTCGGTTATATGTACTGTTTTCTTTTCCATGTTGCGAAGGTACGAATAATTTATGTGGATGCGAACAACAAAATCATTTCTGTTTTGTACAAAATTATATCTATTTATATCTTGTTATGCTTTTCGCGTTCACATTTTTCATTATCTTCGCGTTTGTCAAACATAAAAAAACGAAATATATGAAGAAAACATTCTTGTCAATATTATTGATTTCCCTGTTCTTTGTAATGAACAGTGCTTATGCACAGGATAAGGTCTATGAAAACGAATACCTTGTAAAGGTTGGTGATATGGCTCCTGATTTCACTTTGGAACTCACCGACGGAAGCACTTTTACCCTCTCGGAGCAACGCGGAAAGGTGGTGATGTTGCAGTTCACTGCCGGATGGTGCGGAGTTTGCCGAAAGGAGATGCCTTTTATTGAGCGCGATATCTGGTTGCGCCATAAGGATAACAAGGATTTTGTGCTTGTGGGCATTGACCGTGAGGAAACAAAGGAGGAGATTGAGGCTTTCGTAAAAAAGGTTGGAACAACCTATCCCATTGCCATGGATGTGAATGCAGATGTCTTTGCAAGTTATGCCTTGCGCAATTCCGGAATCACACGCAACATCCTTATCGACCGCGATGGCAGAATTGTGATGCTCACACGCTTGTATAAGGAAGATGAATTCGCCTCGCTTGTGGAACGTATCGACAGTATGCTTGCCGAATAACAAACAACGCGCCTTGAGTTCAAGCTCAAGGCGCGTGTCATTTAATGATAAACTATCTTATTTCACGGGAGACATTATTATCTGAATGAAGTTCTCCTGTTCAACAAGTTTCTTCAGAGTATTTACAATTGCATCTGATGTAATGCTGTTTACTGCTTCTTCATACTCCTGGTCGTAGTTCTCGTTGTAATCGTTGTAATCGCTCAGGCACTCCATCCAATAGCTGTTGCTTATTCTCTCTTGTGGAATGTTCTTTTTGAGGTTGCTTACAATCATTTCAACCTTCTCGGCAGGAACGCCTTCGGCAATAGCTTTGTTTACACCATCTACGGCAAGCTGGCTGAGCTTTTCTGCACTTTCGGGGTTGGTCTCGAACACCACCTGCAACATTGCTTTTGGTTTTGGCTCGCGTGTAAGCATGCTTGCAACGCCGGCACCGTATGTACCGCCTTCACCCTCTCTCAAAGTCTCGGTAAATACCATTTCAAGGTAACCTACTGCAGCGTCAAGCAATACCTCGTCGGCAACACTGTAAGGCATGTCGGCTGAATAGACCTGAAGTACAGTTGCTTTGGGAGTCTCCATCTCCACGCGGAAATCGTCGAGAATCTTTCCTTTCACAATGTATTCGTTGTGGTCGATGACTTTCTTACCCTTCTTTCCACCTGGGAGAGATGCTACGTATTTTTCAACAAGTGGCTTGATGGTCTCCTTGTCGATGTTACCTACTACATAAAGTGTTGCACCTGCAACATTGCCGAACAGTCTGTCGCATGCGTTCTTTACGCTTTCGATGTTTGCTTTCTCAACAATGTCGCTGCTTATTGCAAAACGGCGCTCGCTGTTGTAGAGAACCTCGTTTATGCGTCTCTGGAGTTTCAGCATAGGCTGCTGCTCAAGGTTAGGAAGCAACGATTTCAGTTGGCTCAATCCAATCTGGTATTCATCGTCGCAGTAACGTGGCTCTGTGATATTGAGATAAAGCAACTGCATTGCTGTCTCGATGTCCTTTGGAGTTGATGTAATCTTTATTCCATGGCGTGTTGCGCTGAATCCGAGTGAGCAACTTACCATTTTGCCTGCAAGCATTTTCTTGAGCTGTACGCCCGAGAACTTTGACAATCCGCGGTTGCTGTTGTACAAAGTCCAGACGTTGTCTTCGAAGGATGGGAGTTCTGCTGTCTCGATAAGTGAGCGTCCGCCCTTCATGTCGAGTGTAATGCAAACCTCATCGTTCTTGTGTGTGGTTGGCAGATATACAACCTTTACACCATTGCTCAGAGTCCATACAGTTGAGTTGTATGCACCGGTGCTCTCCTTTTTAACCTTTCCGGCTTTTATTGCAGATGCATCGAGCAAAGGTTCATTGATGCTCTCCTCTACAGGTGCTTCAATCTCGCTGTTCTTTACCTCGTTTATAACGGCAAGCAAATCCGCCTCAGTCGGATGGGCAACACCTTCGCGCTGTGGAGCTTTATACAGCATTACGAAGTTTTCCTCTGTTATTGCCTGTGAAAGAATCTGCTGGAATACTGCTGCCGGAAGCTGTGCGCATACTGCCTGTGTAAGCTGAAGATCCATCTGTGGCTCAAGCAGATACTCATTCTTGTAGAAATGCATGAGCATAGGCCATACGAATTCGCTGTTGTTACGGCTCGAAGCAGCCTCTACAGCTTTCTCGGCACGGCTTACAAGTTTTGTCTTGGCACGTTCTAGTTCACCTTCGGTGATTCCATAACGGCGCATCTTTTCAATTTCTGTATAGAATGCTTTTAATGAATTCTTGTATTCTCCGTCGCGGAATGTAACGCTCGACTGTACCGCTTCACAACCTTCGCAGAGTTCGCCTATATACAAGTTGCCATTTATAAAAGGTGCGTTTGCCGATGCTGTGATGGCATCCACGCGCTCGTCAAAAACTATTGATATAATGCTCTTTACAATATCTAATGTGAAAGCAACGTCTGTAGATGCAAACTCCTTAGGCATTGATTCGCCCTTCCATATCAACTCTATTGACGAAGAAGATGCTTCGGGGTCTGTGAGGATTCCTACAATCGGTTCTGTGTTTCCGGGAATTGCAGTAATAGGCTTTACTGTAGGTGTTGCAGGTGCAGGAATTGAACCGAAGGTGTTCTTGATTTTCTGCTCCATTGCATCAACATCAATATCGCCAATAACTATGACTGCCTGCATGTCGGGGTGATACCATTTGCGGTAGAAGTCGACAAGTCTTTCGGGCTTGAATGTTCTCAACTGCTCCTCGGTGCCTATAAGAGTGCGGCGTGAAAGGTGTGTGTCGCCGAAATAGTAAGGCAATGAACGCTCGAACATTCTCCAGTTCGCGTCGTTGTGTGAACGACGTTCTTCGATGATTACTCCACGCTCGGCATCAATCTCCTTGGGGTCGCATGTTACATAATGTGCATAGTCGTGCAACACCAGCAGGCATGAGTCAATTATACCCTCGCGGATAATGGGGATGTTGTTGAGCATGTACTGTGTCTGTTCGAATCCGGTTGAAGCATTGATGTTGCGTCCGAAGTTCGCTCCGATACTCTGCAGGTACTCAAGCAACTTCTTGTCGGGGAAGTTCTTTGTACCATTGAAACACATGTGTTCAAGGAAGTGTGCAAGACCGTCCTGGTCGTCCTCTTCCTGGTATGCACCAACATTTGTCGCCAAATAGAACTCGGCGCGTTGGGCAGGCTTCGCGTTGTGGCGGATGTAATAGGTAAGCCCGTTCTCGAGCTTTCCGATTCTTACATTCGCGTCAACAGGAAGCTGTGTCTGTCCGAATGTCATCAGGGTAACCAATGATACCGCTAATGTCAGAAAAAATCTCTTCATATTTTTAAAATTATAGGTTGTTTTTAATTTATGTTGTTCCCATATTTAAAATAAAAGCATTGTGCGACAGTGGCACAACACATCGCAAAAGTATAAATGTTTATCAATTTTTCAAAGAAAAATAAATGCATTTAACTATGCTCCATTATAAAATAATATGTATCTTCGCAGAAAGTAAATTTTTAGGATTATGATATATAATGAAAGAGATGCTCGCCATGAGCATGTTATCGAGTGTGCAAAGCAGATGATGACAGCTGCCCGCACTGCTCCAAAGGCTAAAGGTGTTGACCTTATCGAAATTTCTTTGTTGACCGATGAGGATGTTGTGGAGTTGAGCAAGGCATTGCATGAAATTGGCGAGAATATGGGACGTGGCGGTCTTATGCGCGACGCAGATAACCTTATGTCGGCAGAAGCTGTTGTGCTTATAGGCACACGCGAAGAGCCTATGATGCTCAACTGTGCATATTGCGGTTGTGCCACTTGTGGCGAACGCCCCGAGGGAGTGCCTTGTGCAATGAATACCATTGATGTGGGTATTGCGGTTGGTTCGGCATGTGCCACAGCGGCAGATTTGCGTCTCGATACACGCGTGATGTATTCAGTGGGTTATGCGGCAGGCAAACTTAATCTGATGCCCGGTTGCAAATATATCATAGGTATTCCTGTGAGTGCAAGTTCAAAGAATCCTTTCTTCGACCGTAAACGTAAAGTACAGTAATGGGAATCGCAGATTTTAGAAAGAACAGCCTCTTCATGCCTGCAGAATGGCATAAGCAGCAGATGGTTCAGCTCACATGGCCTCACGAAGGTACCGACTGGAACTATATGTTGCCCGAGGTTGAAGCATGTTTCACAGAGCTTGCAAAGGCTATCAGCGCACGCGAGCATCTGCTTATTGTTGCGCCAGATATCAACAAGGTGCGTACAATGCTTTCGGACAAAGGTGCAAACCTCTCCAATATAACACTCTTTGAGTGTGAGACAAACGATACTTGGGCACGCGACCACGCCTTCATAACACTGCTCGGTGACAACGTACCCCACTATGTGGATTTCTGTTTCAACGGATGGGGACGCAAGTTCGAGGCATCGCTCGACAATGCTATCAACGGCAAACTGTACGATGCAGGCATTGTAAAAGGCGAATACGAGGACTGCACAAGCTTCGTTCTCGAAGGTGGCTCCATTGAGAGCGACGGTAAAGGTACGTTACTTACCACAAGCCAATGCCTTTTAGCACCTCATCGCAACCAGCCTATGGAGCGCGAGGATATAGAGCGTGCTCTTAAGAATATGTTACATGTAGAGCGCGTGTTATGGCTCGACTACGGCAATCTCATTGGTGATGACACCGACGGACACGTGGATACCGTTGCGCGTCTTGCTCCCAATGATACCATTGTATATATGCAGTGTCAGGATAAGAACGACGAGCAGTTTGCCGACCTCAACGCCATGGAAGAACAGATAAAGAATCTGCGTACAGCCGACGGCAAGCCTTATCGCATGCTGGCACTCCCCTCTCCGGCACCTATACATGATGAAGACGGAGAGCGTCTGCCTGCAACATACGCGAATTTCCTTATAATGAACAACGCTATACTTTATCCCACATACGCCCAGCCCAAAAACGATAACCTTGCGGCAGAAATCCTGTCAAAGGCATTTCCCGGTTATGAGATTGTGGGAATAGATTGCAGAGCATTGATTAAGCAACATGGTTCATTGCATTGCGTTACAATGCAATATCCAAGAAACGACAGATATTGATATGAAAAGAATTGATACTATAAAAGTCGGTATCATACAGCAGAGTATTGGTACTGATATAGAGCAGAACAAGCAGAAACTTGCCGATTGTATCCGCGAGGTGGCTGCAAAGGGTGCACAGCTTGTGGTTCTTCAGGAACTTCACAATTCACCCTATTTCTGCCAGATTGAATCCACAGAAAACTTCTCTTATGCCGAGCCTATACCCGGTCCTTCAACCGATTTCTACGGAAAAATTGCCGCAGAATGCAAGGTGGTGCTTGTAACATCACTCTTTGAGGCACGTGCGAAAGGTCTTTATCACAACACGGCGGTTGTCTTCGACAGCGACGGAAGCATGGCGGGCAAATATCGCAAGATGCATATCCCCGACGACCCTGCATATTACGAGAAATTCTATTTCACACCGGGTGATTTGGGCTTCCGCCCCATCAAGACATCGCTTGGAACATTAGGTGTTCAGGTTTGTTGGGACCAGTGGTATCCCGAAGGAGCACGTCTTATGGCTTTGCGTGGAGCAGATATACTTATCTACCCCACTGCCATCGGATGGGAAAGCAGTGACACTGCCGAGGAAAAGGAGCGTCAGCTCGGTGCATGGCAGACTGTGCAGCGCGGACATGCCGTTGCCAACGGCTTGCCGGTTATTGCAGTAAACCGTTGCGGTCATGAACCCGACCCATCGGGAATGACAAACGGTATTCAGTTCTGGGGACACAGCTTTATTGCAGGTCCGCAAGGCGAGTTTATTGCACATTTAGGCGAACAGGAACAATGCGAGGTTTTTGAAATCAGCCTGAAACGCAGCGAGACAGTGCGCCAATGGTGGCCATTCCTGCGCGACCGTCGCATAGAGGAGTTTGGTGCGCTTGCAAAGCGTTATCTCGACGAGGAATAATGCGTGGTGTTCACTGTTTTTTTTGTGAACAACGAATAATTATCAATGTTATTCGATGCCGTTATTATAAAAAATATTAATTTTGCAGACGAATTTGAATTCGTTCATTAATTTTTGTAAATATGAAACTGGCTATTGCCACAAAACCGACATTCTTCGTTGAGGAAGACAAGATAATCACTCGCCTGTTTGACGAGGGGCTTGATTATCTGTTCCTGTATAAGGAATATCCACATCCTCAGTTCATCGAAAGATTGTTGAACCTTATTCCTAAGAAATATCATAAACGCATATACTCTTGCAACGGCAGGCTCATGAAGGAATATAAGCTTGCCGGAACATTGTTCCCTCTTGGTTCCAACCCTCCTATGGGTAACGAAAAAGGCAAGCTCGTGGGTTACGCCAATAATCTTACACTTCTTAAGGAACTCCGTAAAACCTATGATATAGTATGTTTCGGTCCTCTTGGCAGAACTTTCTATCAGAGTGCAGAACTAAACGAGATTGGCAAGAAGGTGATAAACAGGAATACATGGGCTTTCGGCAACATAGATGAAGCAAACCTTAAACGCCTTACAAACTACGGCTTTGGCGGTGTTATTCTGGAAGAACTCATTTGGGAGAACTTTGATTCCTGCCGTTCTACCGACTACACCGAACTCATAAACCGTTTCAAGAGAATCAAAAGAAGCGTTGACAGATTGTAATAACCTATTAAGAATAAACAATAACAAACCTAAATAAATCATTATTATGAACAATACCCCTTACATGGTGTTCGCAGGTACCAAATCACGTTACCTTGCTGAAGAGATTTGTAAAGAACTTGGTTGTGAACTCGGTAACATGAACACAACTTATTTTGCAGACGGTGAGTTTGCTGTTTCTTACGAGGAGTCAATCCGTGGTAAGAATGTTTTCCTTGTTCAGTCAACATTCCCTACATCGGACAACCTCATGGAGCTTTTGCTCATGATTGATGCAGCTAAGCGTGCTTCTGCAAAGAGCGTAATTGCTGTTATGCCTTATTTCGGTTGGGCACGTCAGGACCGCAAGGACAAGCCACGTGTTTCTATCGGTGCAAAGCTTGTTGCAAACCTTTTGAGCGTTGCCGGTGTAAGCCGCATCATCACTATGGACCTACATGCCGACCAGATTCAGGGTTTCTTCGATATTCCTGTTGACCACTTGTATGCTTCAATGGTATTCATCCCTTATATCAACTCGTTGCAGCTCGAGGATTTGGTAATCGCAACTCCTGACGTAGGTGGTTCAAAGCGTGCAAGCGCATATGCAAAGTGCCTTGGTGTACCCCTTGTACTTTGCCACAAGACACGTGCAAAGGCTAACGTAGTAGAGTCTATGCAGATTATCGGTGATGTTCAGGACAAGAACGTTGTCTTGATTGACGATATCGTTGATACAGCCGGTACTATTTCAAAGGCTGCTGACTTGATGATGGAGAACGGTGCTAAGTCGGTTCGTGCAATCGCTTCACACTGTATCATGTCGGGTAACGCTTCTGAGCGTGTTACAAACTCTAAGATGACTGAGATTGTGTTCACAAACAGCATTCCTTACACAAAGGATTGCGCTAAGGTTAAGCAGCTTTCTGTTGCTCCCGGTTTTGCCGAGGCTATCAGATGCGTGCTCGAGAACCAGTCAATCAGTTCACACTACATCTGCTGATAACTCAACAGTTATATATAAAAGAAAGAGTCAAACCGTTGGTTTGACTCTTTCTTTTATGTTTTATGTTAATCAGTACTGCTCTTTTTCGTTAGGAAAATCGCACGCCTTGACATCGCTTACATAACTGCCTACAGCATCTGTCATTATGGTATGCAGGTCGGCATAACGGCGTAGGAAACGTGGAGCAAAATCTGCAGTCATGCCAAGCATGTCGGCATAGACAAGAATCTGTCCGTCAACATTACAGCCGGCACCGATACCTATTACAGGGATTGTGAGGCTCTTTGCAACCTCTTCGCCAAGCTTTGACGGAATCTTCTCAAGAACAAGTGCGAAACATCCTGCCTCTTCCAACAGCTTTGCATCGCGACGAAGTTTTTCTGCTTCAGCCTCGTCCTTTGCACGCACGGCATATGTGCCGAACTTGTTTATACTCTGCGGTGTCAAGCCAAGATGTGCCATGATGGGGATTCCGGCATCAAGAATCTTGCGTACCGAAGGGAGAATCTCCTCACCACCCTCCAACTTGAGAGCATCGGCATGAGTCTCCTTCATAATGCGGATTGCATTCTTCACAGCCTCGTCGGCATTTACCTGATATGTACCGAATGGCATGTCTACAACCACAAGAGCACGCTTAACGCCACGTACAACACCCTTTGCATGATAAATCATCTGGTCGAGTGTGATTGGCAATGTGGTAACATTACCTGCCATTACGTTTGATGCCGAGTCACCAACCAAAAGTGCATCTATACCGGCATTGTCCAGAATTGATGCTGTTGTATAATCGTATGCGGTGAGCATTGCAATCTTCTCACCTTTGCGCTTCATTTCAATAAAACGGTGCGTAGTAACCTTACGTGTGTCTTCTACCAAATACTTTGACATATTTCCTTTGTTTTGAATTTGCCTGCAAAGGTACAATTTTTTTAAGTGATTAACGAATAAAAACAGATTATAAAAACAAGGTGATATAAAAAGCGGTTGCTCCGTGATTCACATCAGGGAGCAACCTTAACACAAACACAAAATAAAACACGACAAAACTACTATGCAAACATTCATCCGTTGTACTTTGTTGGTACAAATGCCATGCATCGGTATTCACATATCAATGAATAGCTTCGGCTGTGTTGCAATAATATAACAGTTTTGTTCTATGGAATGTTTGAACGATTTATGTTAAATATTGTTAAGGGTATTGTATTATTTCATTTTACTTTAATTTTGACATGAATTTTTCAATGTCAACTATAAAACGCACATGAGTTCCCTTGCCTATGCAGCAATCTCCGTCGTAGGCTTCCACACAGAACATGAGCTTGCGCCCCTCCACTCCAGTAAGGTGTGCCACGGCTTTTATTCTTGCACCGGGTGCCGATGGTCTTATGTGTGTGGTATTTATCTCTGCCCCGACAGTTGTGGAGCCTTGTGGCAAGTATGGTGCAACGCAGTTCATGGCTGCATTCTCCATGAGTGCAACCATTGACGGGGTTGCAAAAACTTCAAGACCTCCCGAACCCACTGCACTTGCACAGTTTTCGGGTGCGACAATAACCTCGCTTGTATATTCCAATCCTTCCTTAAGCATACTCTTTTGTTTTTGATTGTTGCGAAAATATGCAAAATAGGCAAATAGTAAAAATTTTCGGTGCATATTTTAAAAATATCCCTTCTTATGTTTGTTGTAAAAGCAAAAACAATGGAAAAGACTCTTTTGGATTTGCTTCCGGATGCATTGGATAAAGTGTTCCCAAAGCGCTTTGAAGCAATTATCGTGATGTGTATTGTTGTTCTTATGGCATTTGTCCTGATGGAAATAATATACAGGATAACATTCTTTGTGTGCCGCCGTATGGCCAGCCGCAGGCATTATGGATTCCTGCTATATATAATAAAAGGAAAGAGGTTACGACGGTTGGCGTATATTGTTCCACCAATATTTGTTGAAATAATGCTTCCCTTTGTGTTTGTTAAGGAGAGCACACTCTTGCATTACCTTGAAAATGCAACATGGATATGGTTCACCGTATGTGTGGTGATAAATATGAATACACTCCTGATAACCATTGGCGAATCGGCTTTCACAAACAGCAAATACCACGATCGTCCTATCAAAGGATTCTTGCAGATTACCCGAATAACTGTATTCATAATAGCAACTATAATTATTGTTTCAATCCTCACCGACAAATCTCCTGTCTATCTCATTGGTGGGTTGGGTGCATTTGCCGCTCTACTCATGCTTATTGCCAAAGACAGTATAATGGGCTTTGTGGGTGGCTTTCTGTTGCTCGAGAACGATATGGTGCGTCTTGGCGACTGGATTGAAATACCGGGCACAGGCATTAACGGCACGGTGTCCGACATTTCGCTTACAATTGTAAAGGTTCGCAATTGGGATAATACCATTGCCACTATTCCGCCGTATACACTTATCAATCAGAGTTTTATAAATTGGCGTGGTATGAGCGAGAGCGGAGGACGACGCATTGCGCGTGGATATACGGTAAAACTCGACTGCATAAAACCCTGCAACAGACGCATGTTGCAACGGGTGATGAGTCTTGACAAGGATTTCGGTGAACGGATAAAAAGCATGGATGCACAAACTTGGGATACCAATGCGTCGCTTTTCAGGGATTATGCCTTAATGTATCTCAACAGGCATCCCATGATACGCAAGGATATGATTGTCATGGTGCGTACACTTGAACCCACCGGCAATGGTCTGCCGATACAGTTCTATTGCTTTACAACCACCACGGAATGGTGTGAATATGAGAATATACAGTCTGCCATTATGGAACATTTTGCATCGGTGCTGCCTGTGTTCGAACTTTATCCTTTTCAGGCATCGGGCGCACGCGATACAATAATAAGCGGACTTATCGAAGGGCAATTCCCCGTAGAGCGTATAAATGGAATGCCAACGGATACCATCAAGTGAACAAAAAGGACAAGAAGGATTAATAAGCGTATTTTTAAAACAAAAATTAACACGGAGTGTCCAACATCGTACAACAATGATAGAAAAAAGCACCCTTCTTTTGTCCTTTTTGGACTAATTTTGCATCCGATTTGGGATAATTGTTAAAATTATACATAGACAACATAACATTATGACTAAAATTAAAGGAAATTGTGTGCTTATAACCGGCGGAGCATCGGGTATAGGAAAAATCATGGGACGTATATGTCTGGAAAAAGGTGCTCGTCAGTTGGTTATATGGGATATAAACGAAGCCGGTATAGCAGCAACCGTAAACGAGTATAAGAATATAGGTACTGTAAACGGTTACAGAGTTGATATTTCGGACAGCAAGCAGGTAAAGGAGATTGCCGAGAAAACAATTAAGGAGTGCGGTAACGTTGATGTTGTCATAAATTGTGCCGGTGTTGTAACAAGCAATGCTACCTTTGACAAACTCACAACAGATGAGATTGAACGTACCGTGAAAATCAATACAATAGCACCTATGGTTGTTGCACAGCAGTTCTTCCCTGCGATGCTTGAACGCAATCATGGTCATGTATGTAACATTGCTTCGGCTGCCGGTATGTTGTCCAATCCCAAGATGTCGGTTTATGCGGCAAGCAAATGGGGCGTTATAGGTTGGAGCGACAGTGTGCGTATAGAGCTCAAGCAGATGAAGAGCAAGGTACGTTTCACAACCATTGCCCCCTACTTCATCAATACAGGAATGTTCGACGGAGTTAAGTCGCGTTTCTTCCCAATCCTTAAACCCGAACCCACGGCAAAGAAGATTATAAAGGCTATAGAGAATAATAAGAACTTCAAAGGAGTGCCTTTTAGCTATCATTTTATTCGTTTTTGCCAAGCTTTGTTGCCTACTTCAATTTTTGATTATATCTTTGGGGAGTTCGTTGGAATTTTCCATGCAATGGATAACTTTACAGGACGCAAAAAATGAAAATAGAGAATACCGATATTCAATATATTAAAGAAATCATTGATGCGCAGCGGGAGTTCTTTGCAAGCAATGCCACTTTGGATTGCCGATTCCGTAAGGAACAGTTGAAGAAACTGCGCAACGCTTTAATAGAATGGGAAAAACCGCTCTGCGATGCTTTGTGGAAGGATTTGCACAAGTCGGCAGAGGAAGCGATACTCACTGAGTTGAGTATTGTATCGGGTGAGATAAAGAATCATATAAAGCATTTGCGTTGCTGGATGCGTAGCCGTCGTGTGAGTACACCGCTTAAAATGATGCCTTCGCGTAGCCGTGTGGTGAGCGAACCTTTGGGCAATGCTCTTATTATTGCGCCATGGAACTATCCTGTGCAGCTGTTGCTAAATCCTCTGGTGGGTGCTATTTCATCGGGATGCACGGCAGTGCTTAAACCTTCGCCTTACGTTCCCAATGTATCAAAGGTTATCGAAGATATGATAACCGCCACATTCGACAAGCGATATATCGCAGTGGTACAAGGTAACAGAACGGTTAACGAGGCACTTTTGCAGAACCGTTTCGACATAATATTCTTTACGGGAAGTCCGGTTCTTGGTCATACAGTGATGGGTGCGGCTGCAAAGCATCTTACACCCGTAGTGCTTGAACTTGGTGGAAAAAGCCCCTGTATCGTGGACAAAGAGGCAGATGTCAAGGTTGCGGCAAAGCGCATTGCCTGGGGAAAAACCCTTAATGCCGGACAGACCTGTATTGCACCCGACTATCTTCTTATTCACAAGACCAGAATCAATGAATTTGTTGCAGAATTTGCCAAAGCAATCAAGGAATTGCATGGCGATGATATAAAGCAGAGCCGTCATTATGTACGCCTGGTGAACGATAAAGCTTTCGAGCGCGTCAAAGGTTACATGAATGATGGCAATATTGTATATGGCGGTGCCACAGATGCTGCGGAGCGTTTCATAGAGCCTACATTGCTTGCCGATGTTCCATTGACATCGCCTGTAATGAACGAGGAAATTTTTGGCCCTATATTGCCGATGATTCCTTTTGATGACCGCGACGAGGTTGTGAACTTTGTTCGCGAACGCGAGAAACCGCTTGCCTTTTATTACTTTGGAAAGGTTAAGCATGCAAAGGAAATGATACGTCTCACATCGGCTGGTGGTTCATGTATAAACGATGCAATAATGCACATAGCCAACGAGAATATGCCTTTCGGAGGCGTAGGTAATTCAGGAATGGGAAATTATCATGGAAAACTAAGTTTTGATGCATTCTCGCACAAACGTGCTGTGGTAACCACTCCCACGTGGTTCGACCTTCCGTTCCGATATATGCCATACAGGATGTTCGGATTGGTGAAGAAACTGTTGTAAACAAACAAATAAATAAATAAAATAACAAATCTATTATTACAATGAGAGAACACATTTTAAACCTTGATTCGCTACATGTGAATCTTACACAAGGCAGTATGCTGATTGTAAATTTCATTCTTGCCTTTGTAATGTTCGGCGTCGCACTCGGCATTAAAGTACGAACTTTCAAATCGGTATTCAAAAAACCTACATCCGTTATAGTAGGTTTGTTGTTGCAGTGGGTAGCACTCCCTGCCCTTACATGCTTGTTGGCAATAGTCTTGAACCCCATAATTACTCCTATGGTCGGTGTCGGCATGATTCTTGTGGCATCATGTCCCGGAGGTAACATGTCGAATTTCCTTTCGGCACATTCAAAAGGAAATATTGAGCTTTCAGTTTCAATGACAGCGGTTACTACCCTTTTTGCATCGATTATCACACCTTTGAACTTCTGGTTCTGGGGTTCGCACTATCTGCGTTTTGCCGAAATCAAGAGAAATATCCCAGAACTTGATATCCCGTTCGGTGATATGCTCTCGCAGATAATCCTTATTTTAGGATTCCCTATTGTATTGGGATTGTTGGTTTCGCACTACTTCCCCAATTTCGCCAAGAAACTTGTAAAGCCAACATCGGTGCTTTCAATCCTGTTGTTCGTAGCAATGGTTGCAATTTCATTAGTACAGGTGTTGAGCGGTTTTGAGCAGCGTTGGGAGGTATATGCCGGTATTCTATCATGCCTTGTTGTGGTTATTATACATAATGCTGTGGCATTGGGCTCGGGATACTTTGGTGGAAAATGGGCAAGAGTCCCTGTTCGCGACCGTCGTTCATTGACAATTGAAACAGGTATCCAGAATTCAGGACTTGGTTTGGCGTTGATTTTCAACCCTGCGATTTTCCCGCCTGAATTGTGGCAAAATAATGGAGGTATGATTATAATTACAGCCCTTTGGGGTATATGGCATATTGTATCTGGTTTGACCGTTGCTACAATATTCCGTCGTTCACCATTGAAAGAATAAAAACATGGCAAAACAGAAAAAAATCCAGGATCGCGACAGATTATACAATTTCTTACGATACTATGTTGATTGTGTTATAAAACTGTCGTACCGTAAAACCAGACAGACCGGCAGAGAGAATATTCCCAATGACGGTGCTGTGATATTTGCGCCCAACCACACCGGCACCCTTATGGATGCCCTTGTGATATTGGCAAGCGACAAGAAGCCAAAGGTTTTTGTGGCACGTGCCGATATATTCAAGAACCCCACACTTGCCAAGGTGTTCCGTTTCCTCAAAATTATGCCTATAATGCGTATGCGCGACGGCTTTGATGAGGTAAAGAAGAATAACAGGACAATTGAACAGGCAACCGATGTGCTCAAGGACAAAGTACCTTTCTGTATATTCCCCGAGGGAACACATCAGACAAAGTACTCCCTGCAACCGATATCAAAAGGAATATTCCGCATAGCACTGCAGGCGCAGGAACTCATGCCCGACATGCCTTTGTATATAGTTCCTGTGGGTATCCGTTACGGCAATTTCTGGCGTTACCGTTCAACCACATACATGCAGTTCGGCAAGGCTCTTAAGATTAGCGATTTCATTGAGCAGAACAGCGACAAGAGTGCTCCTGAACTAATGAATATAATGCGTTCGGCTCTTGAAGAAGGCATGAAAGAGACTCTGTACTATATTCCGAACGACGAGAACTACAATGCTACGCACGAAATCTGTGCGACTGTTGCAAAAAAGCGTCTTGTTGCTCTCAAAGAAAAAGCGGAGTATGCCAAATCTCATGTAATGGATTTACAGACTGTGGCTAACAACAATACAGTCAAACAGATAAACGAACTCAAGGAGAATAATCCCGAGGTTGCAGAAAAACTTATAGCTTTGGGTAACAAGGCTGCCAAAATTCGCAAGAATAGCAAAATCAGCCTTAACTCGGTGGTTTCAGCACGTGGTGTGTTGTGCAATGTACTAAAATCGCTTTTGTTGTTGCTGACACTGCCCTACACTGTTGTTGCAGGCATCTGTGCTTTGCCATCGACATTGCTCTGCAACAGTTTGTTGAAGAAGTTCAAGGACAAGGCATTCCACAACTCTGTGCGAATGATGATAAATCTTCTTGTATGGCCGTTGCTCATGATAATATATGCGGTTATTGCCTATATATTCCTTCCATGGCAATGGGCGTTGCCTTTGACATTGCTTCTGTTGCCGGCGCCATATGTAGCACATGATGTGTTCAGAGCTGTACGATTGTTGGCTTCCGACTGTAGACTCCGTCGCAACAAGCAATTGAAGGAAATCTATAGAGAGATAAAGGAGATTCTTCTATGATTAAGGATTGTTCATATTCCTTCTTTGGGAGTATGAATAATTTCCAAATACAATAAACTCAAAAACAGATAAACCATGAAACTCAAATTTTTATCAATACTCTTCTTTTCTTTTCTGTTTGTAACAGCAAATGCACAGAAAGATAGTGTTGTCGCTGATTCAGCAAAGACAGCGAAAAAGGAGATTGTCAAGACCGGATACAACTTCGGACCTTTGCCTGCAGTGGCTTTTGATGCCGACAAGGGCTTTCAACTTGGTGCTTTGTTGAACATATTTGACTTTGGCGACGGTTCAACATATCCAAACCCACGTCAGAAGTGGTATTTCGAGGCATCGTTCTTCACCAAAGGTTCACAGCTGTTCGTTGTATCGTACGACAACAAATTCCTTATACCCGGTGTACGTTGGTCGTCAACCGTAACTCTTACCAACGATAAGGCTATGGACTTCTATGGCTTTAACGGATATATGTCGCATTACGATTATGAAAGAGTTGCTTTGGGTAAGGACAAGAGCAATAAGGAGAACTACATCTATAGCCCCAAATACCGCATTAACCGTCTTGCACTTATTTTCAAGACCGACTTCACCGGTAATATCTGGAAGAACAAACTCTTTTGGGAAGCAGGCTATCACCTTACATATTTCAAACAGGGATATAAGAACCGTCAGGCTCTGAATTTTGAAAAAATCAACAAGAACAAGGCTGAAGAGAAGGTATATCCCGAAACCGAACCTACTATCTTTGATATGTATCGCCAATGGGGAATAATCTCTGAAGACGAGGCTTGGGGTGGTTTGAACAGCACATTGCGCTTTGGTTTGTTGTTCGACACACGCGACAAGGAGGCGGCTCCTTCAAAGGGTGTATGGGCCGAAGCACACGTAACAGTTGCACCAAAGTGGTTGGGAACAACACATCCCCACTACCGCTATTCGGCAACATTCCGTCATTATGTACCCATTGTAAAGAACGATGTATTGACATTTGCTTACCGTTTGAACTACGAAGGTACATTCGGCAACAGTGCACCATACTATGTACTACCCTATATCACTGTAATGGGTTCTAATTACGACCGCGACGGTATGGGTGGTTACCGCACCGTACGAGGCTTGATGCGTAACCGTGTTCAAGGTCTCGACATGGCAACATACAATGTGGAACTGCGCTGGCGTTTCATAAACTTCACACTCTGGAAGCAGAACATTGCATTCGGATTGAATGTGTTCAGCGACGGTACAATGGTAACACGTAATTACGACATGTCGTTCAAGGCAACAAAAGAGCAACTCGGTGAGAATTACGATAAGGTAAAAAGTGAATATGACAGCTACATGGCAGCAGGACTCTCTGCCGACCGTCCGCATATAACTGTAGGTGGAGGTTTGCGTTTCATCATGAATCAGAACTTTATTGTAGCATTTGAGTATGGTATGCCGGTAAGTAAGTTCAGCAAAGACCCGCTTATACAAAAACAAGACGGCAACGGAGCCTTCTACATAAATACAGGATTCCTGTTCTAATCATAAAAAATGAGCCTCAAATTGAGGCTCATTTTTTATGATTAGAACGGAACCGGGGGATTGCCGCCACCCATGAGTTCGGGAGGCATCTGTTGTCCCTGCAGGTAATCGGGAAGTTCGGGAGGAGTTCCTGAGTCCATAGGCATGCTCATGTTCATCTTTGAAACGCGCATCATCGGTATATCTCCCGGTGGTGGGTCCAATGCCTCGTCGTCAAGGTTCATGAAGCGTGCATACTCTTTGCGGAACAGCAATGGAATGTTGTCCAATCCACCGTTACGGTGCTTTGCAATGATGATTTCCGCCTTTCCTCGCCAGTCAAAATCGCCGTCTTTGTAGATATGGAAGTATTCGGGACGGTTCACGAACATTACGATATCGGCATCTTGCTCAATGGCTCCCGACTCACGAAGGTCGCTCAACTGCGGACGTTTACCCTCTATACCTTCACGTCCTTCGACGTTACGGTTAAGCTGACTGAGTGCCATAATGGGGATATTCAACTCCTTTGCCAAACCTTTGAGAGCACGAGAAATGGTACTGATCTCTTCCTGACGGTTACCTTTACCGGTATTGGCTGTCATAAGCTGAAGGTAGTCGATGAAAATCATCTTTACACCATGCTCGCGCACCATACGGCGTGCCTTTGAACGCAATTCGAACACCGACAACTGCGGAGTGTCATCGATATAAAGCGGAGCATCCTGAAGTGCGACAATCTTGCTGTCGAGCTGTCCCCACTCGTATTTCTCGAGCTGTCCGCTACGTATCTTATCACCCGGAATCTGACACACATTACAGATAAGACGCTGTACAAGCTGTGTGTTACCCATCTCAAGCGAGAACATACCGCAAGGGATACCCTGGTCAATAGCCATGTTACGCACAAGGGAAAGTGCAAAAGCGGTCTTACCCATCGCAGGACGTGCCGCGAGAATGATAAGGTCGGTTGGCTGCCAACCTGCAAGAATCTTGTCGAGACGGTGGTATCCTGTACTCAGACCACTGATACCGCTGGTGTTCTTTGATGCGCTTATAATCTGGTCGTAAGCCTGCTTGATTACAGGGTTAATCTGAGTATAATCCTTCTTCATGTTGTGGCTCGAAATCTCAAAGAGTTCCGATTCTGCCTGCTGCATGAGTTCCTGAATATCCTGTGTCTCGTCGAAAGCCTGTACCTGTGTCTTGCTTGTAAAACGTATAAGGTCGCGGGCAAGTTTCTTCTGTGCAATGATATTGGCATGATATTCAATATTCACCGAAGAAACCACCTTGCTTGTAAGCTGTGCTATATACACAGGGCCACCAACCTCGTCGAGTGTTCCCTTGCTGCGCATATACTCGGCAACTGTGAGGATATCAATGGGACGGTCGGCAAGGTCCATCTGCTGTATTGCCTCGAACAGAAGCTGGTTGCGTTTGTCGTAGAATGAATCGGGCTTGAGCATACCGCCCAAACGTCCAATGGCATCACTGTCAATCATCAATGCACCAAGCACAGCCTCTTCCAAATCAAGGGCCTGTGGCTGCACATGTCCGTATTCGCTGAGCTTCGGAACAGCTGTTGTTGCCTGCTGACGACGCGGTGCTCGTTTCTTAGGTGTATTATTGTCTTCCATATCTTTAATTTAGTGGCGCGAAGTTACGCACATTCACAATAATTATCAAATATGAGCCGATTATGATTTTCAACAAAAAAGAATAAGTTATCAACGGGATAAGAAATTTTAGTTATTTTTGTAGAAGAATAAAATTCATCTTATGATTACATTTCCTAACGCAAAGATAAATCTGGGGCTTGATGTGGTTGAAAAACGCCCTGACGGGTATCACAATCTTGAAACGGTATTCTATCCCATTCCGCTCCACGATATTCTGGAGATTACAAAGAGTGACGAAGAGTTTTCGTTCACCATGCACAATGCTGTTTTCGAAGGGAGCGATAACGACAACCTTGTTGTAAAGGCTTATAATGTTCTTGCCGAAGATTTTGAAATGCCCAAGGTTAACATCTCGCTTTACAAAAACATTCCTACTGGTGCAGGAATGGGCGGAGGAAGTGCTGATGCCGCTTTTGCACTCAAGATGCTCAATGTTATAGCAGAGCTGAACCTTAGTGATGAAAAACTCGAGGAATACGCAGCCCGTTTGGGTGCCGACTGTGCATTTTTTATAAAGAACAAGCCTACCTATGCAACCGGTATAGGTAATATTCTCACTCCAGTTGATTGTGACCTTACAGGTTATTATATGGTTGTGGTCAAGCCCGATATTCATATTTCAACAAAAGAGGCTTATGCATTTGTGAATCCTGCGCATCCCGAAAATGCTTTGGCAGACATTATAAAGAAGCCTGTAGATGAGTGGAAAGGGCTTATGAAGAACGATTTTGAGAAGAGTGTCTTTGCGAAATATCCAAGTATAATGGATGTAAAGGAAAGATTATATGAAATGGGTGCTGTGTATGCCTCGATGTCGGGCAGCGGTTCGGCATTTTTCGGTATATTCAAGGATGAGACGGATATGGAAAAAATAAAGAATCTCTTTCCCGACACATTCTGCCAACAATGGAAATTATAAGAAAAACTTGGAGTTTAATCGCTCCAAGTTTTTATTTATATCTCTATTTCAAGACCATCGTATGCCAAGTGCATATCCTGTGGAAGGCATTTTTCGAATTTCGCATGCAAGCCAATGTGGTGCATCAGGTGTGTAAAATATACCTTACGTGGATTAATCTTTTTAATGATATCATATGCTTCGAGCACAGTCTGGTGAGTCTTGTGCGGTTTTGCAAAACGCAGTGCGTTTATTACAAGCACCTCCACTCCACGGAGCTTTTCAAGTTCTCCGGGTTCTATGTAACTCATGTCGGTTATGTAGGCAAGTTTTCCGAACCGATAGGCTGTAATAGCCATCATACCGTGGAATACACGTACTGGAGTTACTTTGGTGTCTCCTATCCTGAACGGATGGGAATGGTCTATTGAATGTACTGCGATATTTGCCACTCCGGGATATTTTACTTTATAGAAACAGTATGGAAACATGGAGTGTATCTGCATTTCCGTTTCTCGGTCGGCATATATCGGGAGTTCTTTTGTGCGTGTGAATGGGCGCAAATCATCTATACCCACAAGATGATCATAGTGTTTGTGAGTCATCAGCACAGCGTCAATTTTCTTTACATCGGCACGTAACATCTGTATACGGAAATCAGGACCGCAGTCGATGAGTATTGTAGTGTCGCCATCTTCGAGCAGAGCCGAACAGCGCAGACGTGCATCGCGCGGATCGGTTGACGTACACACTTCACACTTACAACCTATTTCCGGTACACCTGTGGAAGTTCCTGTTCCTAAAAATGTGAGTTTCATCCTTTTAATCAATTACATTTACTTCCATATTCAGTGTAACACCGAACTTCTTCTTAACCGACTCTATTATGGCTGAAGCAAAATCCAGCACTTCCTTGCCTGTTGCTCCACCGCGGTTTATTACAACAAGAGCCTGATGCCTATATACGCCAACATGTTCATGTGGAGTATCTTTCCAGCCACATTTTTCGATAAGCCAACCTGCCGAAAGTTTTACATCACCGTTTGGCAACGGGTATTGCGGCATTGCGGGATATTCTTTTGCAAGCGACTCTGCGAAGCGTGCATCAACAACCGGATTCATAAAGAAACTGCCGGCACTGCCAATCTTGTCGGGACTTGGCAGTTTTGCCTCGCGTATCTCGCATACAGCCTTGCGTACATTGGCAAGAGTTGCTCCGCCAAGTTCTTCAACCTTTTCACTGAGGTTACCGTATGTGAGTTTGAATGTCGGGTTTTTAGCAAGCCTGTATGTTACATGCGTAATGATATGCTTCCCTTTTTCAGCAGCCTTGAATATGCTATGACGGTAAGAAAAATCACAATCATCGTGCGAAAACTCTTGACAAACAGCATCGCTTATCCTGACGGTTTCAACCCTTACAATGAGTTCGCCGGCTTCCACTCCGTATGCGCCGACATTCTGCACTGCGCTTGCACCGACCTCGCCGGGGATTGCCGAAAGATTTTCCAATCCTCCCCACCCTTTCTCAACGGTATATGCTACAAGTTCGTCCCAGTTTACTCCGCTGCCCACACGCAGAAGAATTTCTTCTTCGGTCTCTTTTACAACTTCCATTCCCATGATTGCCGAATGGAATATTGTTCCGTTGAAGTCATTTACAAAGAGAAGATTGCTGCCACCGCCTATCACAAGCGAATTGCCATTGTAGCCATTGCCAAGAAACGCCATGATATCGTCAACAGATGAAAACTCAACAAAATTCTCCGCTGTGGCTTTAATGCCGAATGTGTTATGCGGCAAGAGTGAATATGTATTGAAAACCTTTGTCATAGTATATTTTTTGCGTTATAACTGCATATTCTGCAATTATAACGCAAATATAATGTAACCTCGCGAGATTTGAAAATTTGAAACCGATTTGATATTAGTATCGGAAAATTAAAATCTGGGAGCCTTGATTTTACATAGCTTTTATCACATACCACACACCGAGCATATGGCACATTGTTCCTAAAAGCACAAAGAAATGAAAAACCGTGTGTATGAATTTCACTTTGTGCAGACTGTAGAAAACCGCTCCTGTTATGTAGGCAACACCCTCGCCCACTACCCAAAGGAATGCCGGGAGAGCCACAGCATTATAGAACTGTTTCATTGCAACAATGATGGTGAGTCCCATAAGCACATAGCAGACTGTTTCTATTATATTGTTTTTCTTTTTTGTACCGCATAGGCTCACTGCTGTTCCGGCAATGGCGCATATCCAGCAGAAAGCAAAGATACCCCACCCCCAATAACCTATGTCGCGCATGGCAATGAGCGTTATGGGAGAATAGCTTCCCGCTATGTGCCAATATATTGCCGAGTGGTCGAGCTTGCGCAGTTTCTTGCGCCATTTGCTTTCGGGCGGACAAGAGTGATAAAGTGTAGAGAATATGTACGACGACAACATTCCGAACATATACAATAACACGCTTGCCAACGACCATGCGTCGCCACCTCTTGATATAACCTCTTTTATGAAGAATGCCGAGACAATTATGCCGCCGACTATTCCTACGGAGTGAGATATGGCATTCCATTTCTCCTCTTCTGCTGTGTATTTCTTTATATCTTCGCTCATAATGTTGCAAAGGTAACCTAAAAAATGCAGAAAATAGTTCAAACAGAGTTTATTAAACAAAATTTATCATTGGTGATAAAAAATACAAAGTTCCTGTCAATAATGACAGGAACCTTGCTCTTTATGTATGTGTAGTCGATATTAAGCGAACCACTTAACATATGCGAAGTCCATACGGTGAGGAAGTTCCTCATGCTTAGGATACATACGGAATGCGAGCTTGAACTCACCTGCGTTAGTAGGAGCAATCTCTGCAGCGAATGTGAAGATATTACCCTCGCGCTGTACAACCTCCAAAGGATAAGTTGCGAATACGTCCTCCTGACCCTTTGCATTTGGAGCCAATACTACGAGTTCGATAGCTACAGCGTTGTCGAGACCCTTCTCATCAACCTTAACAGTGATGTTGTGCTTCTCACCTGCTGTCATTGCACCGTTCAAGAAATCCTGGTCACCTTCAACAGAAAGAACCTCGATTGCATTCCACTTAGCAGCAACTTCCTCTTTCCACTTAGCGAGTTCGCGAACAGCCTTTGAGTCATTTGCAACAAGGTGGTGATAACGCTCAGCCTGCTTGCAATAGAACTTGCTGTAGTAGTCGTCGAGCTGACGCTTCATTGTGAAGTGAGGAGCAACCTCTGCGATAGACTTCTTGATGCAAGCAATCCACTCGTCAGAGTAAGCCTTCTTACCACGGTTGTAGTACATTGGAAGGATTTCGTTCTCGAGCAATGCGTAGATTGTAGCAGCATCGAGCTGATCCTGGAACTCCTGGTTCTGGTATGTACGCTCCTCTTTCAATGCCCAACCTGCACCGGGTTTGTAACCCTCGCACCACCAACCGTCGAGGACAGAGAAGTTGAGTACACCGTTCATAAGAGCCTTCTCACCAGATGTACCTGAAGCCTCGAGAGGACGTGTAGGTGTGTTCATCCAGATATCTACACCCGATACGAG
>JAEIGA010000285.1_pt1 | contig 72782 bp, 63 predicted proteins | sample 9270691 | NCBI WGS metagenome assembly JAEIGA01 (sample SAMN17057246, study PRJNA624740) | gut metagenome | biome: biome; isolation source: fecal sample | host: Bos grunniens | place: China: Xizang | collected 2019 | reverse complement strand
GCTGCGGGTGCTGCTGCAGCTGCAGCAGAAACGCCGAAGGTTTCTTCCAGTGCGTGTACGAGTTCGCTCAGTTCAAGAACGGTAAGGCCTTTGATCTCTTCGATCATGGCTTCGATTTTTTCGCTTGCCATTTGTATTTCCTCCTAAATTAGTAGTTTGTAATCAATAATGAATTATTCTGCAGCAGGAGCCTCGGCGGCTTCTTCAGCGGGAGCTTCGGCAGGTGCTTCAGCTGCTTCTTCAGCAGGGGCTTCGGCGGGAGCTTCAGCTGCTTCTTCGGCGGGAGCCTCAGCTGCTTCTTCAGCGGGAGCCTCAGCAGGAGCAACAGCGGCAGCGCCGCCCTTTTCTGCGATCTGATCCAGAACGCAAGCAAGACCTGCAATAGGAGCCTGCATGGTACCAAGAACGATAGAAATAAGATCGTTTTTGGAAGTCAGCTTAGACAGTTCTTCGATCTCAGACTCAGAAAGGATTTTTCCATCCATGAAAGCTGCTTTGACGTTGAACTTGTCAGTCATCTTTTTGGCAGCGTTGCTGAGAATACGGAAGGGAGCAATAGGATCTTCATCGGATGTTGCCAGAGAAGTTGTTCCGTTCAGTATAGAGTCGAGCTCACTGAAACCGACGTTGTTGATTGCGAAACGAGCCAGAGTGTTTTTGATAACAGTGTAGTTAACATTGTTCTCACGCATTTCTGCACGAAGAGCGGTGTCTTCCAGAACATTGATACCTTTGTAGTCAACAAAAACGCCAGCAACTGCATTCTGCAAACGCTGAGTAAGCGCGTCAACAACGGCCTTTTTCTCATTAAGAACTTTTTCGTTGGGCATGTGTGTTTTTCACCTCCATAAAGTTTCTACGCTCATAAAAGAAAAGCCTTTATGCTCAAAAGAACATAAAGGCATAGCAATCTAATCGATGCTTTCCTCGGCAGGATTTACGGTTATTACCACCTGCTGTCTTTGGAGCGCTCCGCTATATTAACAAAAAACTGCAAACAAGTCAATGCTTTCTGAAAAAAAGTCATAATTTTGCGGCTTTTACGGTGTTTAACGTATAGATATACGGAATTACGGAGTCCACACCGCCGGGGACCGGAAGAATCTCGGCAGAAGCGGCATCCTTTATTCCAGCATCCTCCGTGTAGGACGGCTCTCCATATGGTCCCACTGCAACGGAAAAAATATGTGCCGCGGAAGAAAGTATAGAGGAGGGAACCTTTTCGAGCGGACCTGCCGTAAACACAAGTTCCGGAACAAAGTCCGGTTCGGGGGAAGAATCCTCCCGAACGACAACCTCTCCGCCGCGGATTCCAAGAATCCGTCTGAGAATATAATGCTCGGCCTTGTTGTAATTGAGAAAAAGGATTTTCTTTCCATCGCATACGATCTGAAAATAATCCAGAATCTGCGAAACTGCGCTGTCAAAACAGGGGAGAAACCGGGCCGAAGATGTGCGGCAGTAACCATTGATGTCTTTTTGCTCGCCGATGGCGGAACCAAGAAGGCTTTTGTTGTATTGCGGCGGGCAGAGAAGGCCGATGGCATCGACAGAAACATCCAGGCCGATCTGATGGACCGCTTTGACGAGCACATCTTCCGCCAGATAGGAGGGAAGCTCCATGAACCAACACTCCACGCCGGTGTCCCGGCATGCTGCACGGATCTGTTTTTCCATGAACGAAGATCCGGGATCGGAAACGCAGCGAAGAAGCGCCAGCCGAGGTGCCCGGCCAAGCGACTCGATCTCCCTGACCGTCTGCTGCTTGATCTCATCCAGCAATGGAGAGATGGAAAGAATAGAAGCCAAGGCACTCATCGGGACAGCTTTTCCTCAACTATTGCCAGTGCGGCATCGATCTTCGGCATGATTTCGCCAAAGGAAATTTCAAATTCCCGGGCAAGTGTAGCGGCATAGACTTCGTCTTTCATATATTTCGCATTGGAAAGTGAAGTAAAACGACAAGTCTCCATGACAGCGCGGCAAAGAACCAAAGCGGCTCCGATATCACTGATTGCCCCAACACAGCCGAACTCGGCAATGGTGGCCAGAAGCTCCGCCACTTCCACCATTTTATAGTGGATTTCATTGGGAATAAAACAGGCCGTACGAAGAGCCCCCTGATACTTGGATGCGATCATCGGATCGGATTTGTCCATGGAAGAATACTTTTGCAGCGGGGCAAAACCTTTGATGTCTTCGTCCACAAGATAAAGCAGGTAGGTGCGAAGCGTTTCCAGCTTATCACGGGCATCCATCACCTCTGCTTCGTGCTCCTGATAACGTTTTTTCCCTTCTGTGAGATTGGCGACCATAACGCCCAGAGATGCGGCACAAGCACCAGTGAGTGCGGCAACGCTGCCGCCTCCGGGTTTTCCGTCCTTTGCGGAAACTTCACGGCAGAACTCCTTACATGTTTTATCTGCAAATTTTTCAACTGGCATAAGAACGCCTCCTAGTTATTAAATTCTTTTAGTTTAATTATATATGATGCTCGGGGATGCAATTGTTGCGGATGCATCACTTTGTGCTAATCCCCGCAGAATTGCCGGGTGATCTGACCAAAGAGGGCCGCGCCCTTCACGATATCCTCCTCCGATGGTGCGGAATAATTAAGGCGGAATGCATGTCCTGGCCGGGACAGATCCGAAGTAAAAGCAGCGCTTTTAACCGGGCCGACACCAGCCTCGATCATGGCATCGCTCATCGCGTCGATATCCACAGCGTCCGGAATCTCTACCCACATGAACATCCCTCCGTCAGGGACAAGTATCCGGCAACGGGAAGAGCAGCTGTCTTTCAACGCCCGTTCCATCAGACGGCATTTTTTCCCGTATGTTTCGCGCAACTGCTGGATGTGCGCCTCCAGGTCGATCAGCTCCAAGGCCCGGTAGATGATCTTCTGATTGTAAAGCGGAGCCTGTCCGTCTGTATTTTTGACAGCAGTGATCTTTTTTATCATGTCTTCAGGACCGAACAGATAGCCCACTCGCAGGCCGGCAGACAGAATTTTAGAAAAAGATCCGGAATAGATCACCAGGTCTTCGGAGTCGAAGCTTTTGAAGGAAGGGATATGCTCTCCGGAAAAACGGATCTCGCCGTAGGGATCATCTTCATAGATCGCCAAATGGTATTTTTTTGCGACCTCATAGATTTCCTCTCTTCGCTTCAGCGGCATTGTTCGGCCGGTGGGATTTTGGAAATTGGGGATAAGGTAGATCAGTTTTCCTCTCTTCGAGCGGGCGGCTTCTTCCAGTTTGTCCGGAAGCATTCCGTCGTCATCGCCATCTATCGCAACTGGTTTTGCGCCGAGATAATGAGCAGCGTAAGTGGCATTGGGATAGGTAAACAGATCCAGATAGACCTCGTCGCCGTCATCACAAAGGGTGTGTGGCGCCAAACGAAGGCCCTGACCGGATCCCGTCAGCATTACGACATCCTGTCCATCGGCCGGACAATTCTGCCTGGTTGCCATATAGTCTACAATCCAGTCCCGCAAACGGACATCCCCGATTTGAGGACCATATGCCAGAACCGCCATAGGATCCTGATCAAAAACATCCAAATAGGCCTGGCGCATCAGATCTACGGGAACACATTCCGGAGCAGGGCTGCCCAAAGCAAAAGAAATGAAGCCGGGAATGGAGCTTCCCTTCTCAGTAACCGCGCGGATAAGGCTTTTTAATTCCAGCCGGGTCTTTTCCGGATAAGGATAGGTCACAGCGATACCTCCAGATGAGTCGTTGAAAAAGCGGTTCTGCGATATGTACAGAAACCAACGAACCGCTTTGTTTATAATACCATTTTGTGGTGGGGCGCCGCAATGCGCAACCCTGGAATGCTTGAATCTTAACATAATCTTCGATAAAATACTAATTGGTAGAATAAGAAAGAAAAGCGGCGCGTTGCCGGCACAGTTAGAAAAAGGAGAGGACATTTTCTATGGAAATGAAATTCTATGTTTGCAGCCATTGCGGCAACATCATTGCTTATGCAAAAAACAGCGGAGTTCCCGTTGTATGCTGCGGTGAAAGAATGCAGGAGCTCGTACCCAATACCACGGACGCGGCACAGGAGAAGCATGTTCCCGTCTGCACGCAGGAAGGCAACCTCGTAACGGTAGAAGTAGGCAGCACAGCTCACCCCATGCTGGAAGAGCACTACATTGAGTGGATCGGACTTCAGACCGCACAGGGAAATCAGAGAAAAGCCCTGAATCCGGGAGATGCACCCAAGGTTGTTTTTGCCATTACTGAAGGGGATACCGTTGAGGCAGTTTATGCATACTGCAACCTGCACGGCCTTTGGAAAGCGTAACTGAAAAAATCTATTTCTAAAGAAAAAGCTCTGCCTGACGGGTACATCAGTATTCGTCAGGCATTTATTTGATAAAATGAATAAAAATGCAGGCAGGAAACGGAAGAAACAGGATAGGATCAAAGGCAAAAGAGAAGAATATTCAAAAAATGAATAATGACAAATAATAAATAAATTGAAAAATACACTAATATTTATTAAACTAGACATATGCTGTTAAAACAATATGGGGGAGAGAGGAAGCGCAGGAAATTCCCTGATTGTTTTTACGAGAAAACCCGGTACAGAAAAGGGGAACAATACCGGGAAATACAAGGAAAGGGATAGTAAAACTATGACAAAAAGTCGCAAACTCATTAGTTTGGTGCTGACCGTGGCACTGGCAGTCATGTTAGTTGCCGTACCGGTCTCCGCAGCAAACGACCAGCAGTACACAAAGGGCGGCGATTATAAGACCGTTTTTGTGCACGGCTACTTTGGATGGGGCAACTACGACAGCCTCAGCAAGATACTCACTTACTTTGGACTCCTGTCTGGACGTATCAATGATTATCTGAATGACTTGGGATATGATACCTATACGGCTTCCTGCGGCCCGTACTCCAGCAACTGGGATCGCGCTTGTGAGATCTATGCAGAGCTCACGGGAACTCGGGTGGATTACGGTATCGCACATTCCAAAGAGCATGGACATGCCCGTTTCGGAGTGGATTATTCCAACAATCCGCTGATCCCGAATTTCGAGTGGAACGCCACCAACAAGATCAACCTTATTGGTCACAGCTTCGGCGGTCCGACCATTCGTACGCTTCTTGACATGCTGGCAGACGGCCGGCCGGAAGAAGTGGCAGCAGCCAAAGCAGCAGGGGAAACACCCTCCGGGCTGTTCACCGGCGGCAAAAAGGACTGGGTATTCTCTCTGACTTCCATTGCCGGTGTAAACAACGGCACAACCTTCTGTGAAGCAGGTCTGGTCGAGTCTCTGGCCACGCTTGTAACCGATGTCCTTGTTAAAGTGTTCGGCGCACTGCAGGTCTCTGATCTGAAGGGCATTTACAACCCGGATCTGGAACAGTTCGGCATCGAAGCCGATCCCAACGAGACCATTATCGAGAACATTCAGCGTGTTCTGACGGATGTGGACTTCCTGTCCCACAACGATCACATTCTGAATGATATGACCATCGACAAACAGGTCTACGATAATGCCAGCCTTGAAGTACAGAAAAACGTATATTACTTTGATTACTACGGAACCCGTACTGTCGAGACTCCGGCAGGAATCAATGTACCGACACCGCGCTGCTTCATTCCTCTTGCCATCACCTCCGCAATTCTTGGCGCGTGGAACGGCGAGAGCCGCGGCTATTTCACCACCGGATACGGTGATTATGAAAAGACCACCTCTACTCCGGTACAGACTCTGAACGGATACGAATGGCACGCTTCCGATGGTATGGTAAACGTCGCTTCCGGTTACTGCCCGTATCGTCTGGATGCAAACGGAAACCGCGTCTATGATCCGCATGTTGACAATTATCATACCGGCGATGCTGTGAAGCCCGGTCAGTGGTACATTGCTCCGGAACAGAACTTCGATCACATTGGCATCATGGGCGGCCTGTTCAATGAGAATCCCGATGAGATCAAGGCATTCTATCTGGATCTGATGAAGAACATCGACAACTGCCCGATGGATGGTTCTGCGGCTCCCGCAGCGGATACCGTCAACGGCTTTAAAGACGTTCTCTCTACTGCATGGTATGCAGACGCTGTGAAGTTCGTCTCCGATCATAACATCATGAACGGAACTTCTTCCGACACCTTTGCCCCGCAGAGCAATATGACCCGCGCAATGCTGGTACAGACTCTGTATGCAATGGAAGGCAAACCCACCGGTGCACCGAATGCCGGATTCAGCGACGTTTCCGGAAGCGCATGGTATGCAGATGCCGTCAATTGGGCTAAAGCCAACAATGTAGTCGGCGGTTATCCCGACGGCACCTTCCGTCCGAATGAGAACATCACCCGCGAACAGTTGGCTGTCATGCTGAAAGCGTATTCCGGCGACAACCACAAAGGTGCAGATATCAGCAAATACGCTGACGCAGGCGACGTTTCCGGATGGGCAAAAGAAGCAGTCGAATGGGCAGTCGGAGTCGGCCTCATCGCCGGACGCGACGGCAACAAGCTTGCTCCGAGAGCCAATGCAACCCGCGCAGAAGTTGCACAGATCATGAAGAACTACTGCGAGAAGGTCGCAAAATAATCCAGTACCTGCGCGCAGGGAAAACTGCAAAGCAAAAAATGAAGAGATGTTTCTCCGGTTGGGGAAACATCTCTTTGTTATTAAAAAGGACTCCTGCCAGAACAGCAGGAGTCAGATAGTATGATTATACGCCCTGTTTCATCGTTCCAAGTTCGTCCAGCGTCTTTTCGAAAGCAGGGATGAAATTCTCCATAAAGTATTTCACTTCCGGAAGATCCGAGCGGAGAAGAGAATCCCGCGTCTGTTTTTCCGCCGACAGGAATTCATTGTTGCCGGCCTTGCGCTCTTCGATACATTTAATATATGCCGACAGTTTATCTGCCGCTTTTACGATGGGATGAAGTTCCTTGGCGGCGTCACCGATCATAATGGGTTCGAAAGAAGCCTGCAGCTCCGGGGGAAGCATGCGGAGAAGCTTTTCCGAAGCAAGATCTTCGATCTCGTGGTATGCGGCCATGATCTCCTGATTGTTGTACTTAATTGGTGTGGGAAGATCGCCGGTAAGGATCTCGGAAGCATCGTGATACAGCGCGACGGAAGCACATTGATCGGGGTTGCACGGAATTCCGTATACATCTCGGCGGATTACACCCAGCGCATGTGCAATAACAGCGACCATGTGACTGTGCTCCTGAATATTTTCCGGAAGAGAGTTCCTCATAAGACCCCATCTGGAAATATAACGCATCCTGGAAATCAGGGCGAAAAAGTTGTTGTCCATAACATCCTCCAAAGTGATGATTTCGACGGTGTAGCAGGCTCATTATACCATCCCGACCGGGGAACCTCAACGGGGGAGAATCAATCGGTACAAAGAAATGAACAGGCTGGAAAAACCTGAGGACAGCGCCCCGCCACCCCAATAGGGGCAACTCAAAGCCGAGAAAGAGAAGAAATCCCGAAAAACACGGGAAAACCCAAAGATTTTCTTTACAAAACAAGGGAAGAGTGATAACATACAACAGCACGCGCCCGCATTCTCAGCTTGAGGGTAAAGCCGAACGTTTCGGGAATCCTTTCCACCTCTTGCTTAGAAGCAGGGTAGATATAAACAGAAAGGAAAAACTATCATGATCACAAAAGAACAGAAAAATGTTGTCATCGAAGCAAACAAGACTCATGAAGGCGACACCGGATCTCCGGAAGTCCAGATTGCCATCCTCTCCGAGCGCATCAAGCAGCTCACCGAGCATCTGAAACAGCATCCCAACGACGACCACAGCCGTCTGGGCATGTATAAAATGGTTGGTAAACGCCGCAGACTGCTCGACTATCTGGCAAAGAAGGACATCGAGCGCTATCGTGCAATTATTGCAAAGCTTGGCATCAGAAAGTAATCTGGTCCATGTTGTTTCAGCGGAACGCTGATTTGAAGGGTATGAACGTTTTGTAGGAGGACAAGTGAATACTGTCCTCCTATTTTTTTGAGCGGCCTGACGCTTTGGTATTTGAAAAAGGACCTGTCGCGACGGATCTTTTTTCAAGTACTTAAGTGCAGGAAGCTCATCAGGAAAGGAGTTTCAATGGAAATCATTACTACCAAAAAAGAATTCCCCAAGTACAAGAAATTCGAAATCGAGTACGAAGGCCGTCCTCTCTCCATGGAAGTCGGCAAGATGGGTGAACTGTGCAACGCAGCGGTGCTGACCAAATACGGCAACACCACAATCCTCGTGACATGCACGGCATCGGCACGCCCCAAAGACGGAATCGATTATTTCCCGCTTTCCGTCGACTTCAACGAGAAGCTGTATGCGGTCGGCCGCATCCCCGGATCCTTTATGCGCCGTGAGGGCAAACCCAGCCTGAACGCCGTGCTGGCAAGCCGCCTGATCGACCGTCCCATGCGCCCTCTGTTTCCCTATGATCTGAGGAACGATGTGGTTCTGGCCTGCGAAGTCCTCAGCGTAGATCCCGATTGTTCGCCGGAGATCACCGCAATGATCGGCGCTTCTGCAGCCGTATCCATTTCCGATGTCCCCTTCAACGGTCCCATTGCCGGAATCGTTCTGGGTTGGGATGGCGAGAAATACCTGTTTAACCCCACCGCAGCAGAAAAAGAAAACAACCGCATGATCACAACCATCGCTGCCACCCATAAGAAGATCGTCATGATCGAGTCGGAAGCAGATCAGGTTCCGGATGATGTGATGTTTGAAGGTATTGTAGAGGCTCATGAGCATGTGCAGCCCGTTCTGGATCTCATCGACAAGATGGTGGAAGAGGTTGGAAAGCCCAAGTTCGAGTACGAGCATGCTTCCTTTGATCAGGAACTGTTTGATCTTCTCTGCGCCAACGAGATGGAAGGCATGGAATACTGCATGGATACCGATGACAAGAATGTCCGCGAGTCCCGTGTCAACGAGTGGATCACCAAGGTGGAAGAGAAATACGAAGAAGAGCATCCTGACATGATGGATTATATGGATGAGATCCTGTACAAGATGCAGAAACAGATCGTTAAGAGATGGCTGCTTGCAGGCCACCGTGTTGACGGAAGAAAGATGAACGAGATCCGTCCGCTGGATGCAGAGGTGGATGTTGTTCCGCTGGTACATGGTTCCGCAATGTTTACCCGCGGTCAGACACAGGTTCTGTCCATTGCAACGCTGTCCACTCTTTCCGACAGCCAGAAGATCGATACCATCTGGCCGGAAGAAGAGAAGCGTTTCATGCATCATTACAATATGCCGCCGTATTCCTGCGGCGAAGCCAGAGCGGCCCGCTCCACCGGCCGTCGTGAATACGGACATGGTGCGCTGGTCGAGAAGGCTCTTGACAGCGTAATTCCCGAAGTGGAAGATTTCCCCTACGCAATCCGTGTTGTATCCGAGATCCTTTCTTCCAACGGTTCCACCTCTCAGGGATCCATCTGCGGAACCACCATGGCTCTGCTGGACGCAGGCGTTCCCCTGAAGGCTCCGGTCGCGGGTATCAGCTGCGGTCTGATCCAGGATGGCGATGATTTCACCACCTTCATCGACATTCAGGGCGTGGAAGATTTCCACGGTGAGATGGACTTCAAAGTAGCAGGAACCAAAGACGGAATCACGGCCATTCAGATGGACCTTAAGAACGACGGTCTGAAACATGAGATCGTAAAGAGCGCATTTGAAATGACCAGAGAAGCACGTTATCAGATTCTGGATAACATCATGCTTCCGGCCATCAGCGAGCCGAGACCGCTGGCAGCATCTGCTCCGAAGATGATCAAGATGAGCATCAACCCGGATAAGATCCGTGAAGTCATCGGAACCGGCGGAAAAGTCATTCAGAAACTTACCGCAGAAACCGGATGCAAAATTGACATCGAAGACGATGGAACAATCTATATCGCCTCCAAGGATATCGAAGCCTGCCGTGCAGCAAGAAAGAGCATTGAAGATATCGTGTTCGAGCCGGAAATCGGAGCTCTGTATTATGGAAAGGTTTCCAACATCCGCTCTGATTTCGGTGCATGGGTCGAGCTTGCTCCCGGCAAGGACGGGCTGATCAAGATCAAGGATCTTGAGTTCAAGCGCACCGAGAAAGTCGAAGACGTTCTGAACATTGGCGACATGACCTGGGTTAAGGTTATGAACGTGGATGATCGCGGACGTATCGATCTGAGCCGCAAGGACGCTCTGAAAGAGCGCGGCGAAGCCTGATAAACGAAAAAGGAAAAGGCTCCCTGCAGCAATTGCAGAGAGCCTTTTTTCTTTTTCTTCTCACAAACCAAGTGCCTGACGGCAGTAATAGTTGAAATTTCTTTCCCGCTCCAGTGTTGTGGAATCCATGTGGCCGGGAAAAACATCATATTCCCCGGGCAGTTTGCAGATCCGCAGAATGGAGCGAAGTTCCTCATTGATATCGCCGCCGGGAAGATCGGTGCGGCCGCAACTGCCGCGGAATAGAGTGTCGCCGCAGAAAACTGCGTCCTCACAGACCAAAGTGACTCCGCCGGGAGAATGGCCGGGAGTGAACATGACCCGAAAGACAAGAGAACCAATGTGGATCTCATCGCCTTCATCATAGAAGCGGGTATTTTCCGGAGCCAGATATTTATATCTTGCTTCCATAGGATTAGAAGTCGTATCCAGCTGGTGGATATAAAGATCTGCACCGGTCTCCTCGACGATTGCAGCAGCCGCCCCGGTGTGATCCCAGTGTCCGTGAGTGATCAGGATCGCGCGGCAGTTCATTTTATGCTCTTCGAGATAGTTTAAGATGGAATTGGATTCGTCGCCGGGATCGATGACAGCACAGTCCATCGAGGTTTCATCGGTAACGACATAACAGTTGGTTTCCAGCTGCCCAACCGGAAGTGTTTTAATCAGCATATCGGATTACTCCTTCCCTTATCATTATAGGTCTTTTTGGCTCGCTCCATTTCGCACGACCTGCGAAACCCCGCGGATACCGCTCAGTCGGTTGATGATGGACTGCAGTTCGTTCAGAGAGTGGACCTCAAGAGAAACCGCCACAAGGCTGAGACCGTCACCGGTATCACGGGCGTTCAGAGAACGAACTTTGGAATTGAGCGCATTGAGGATGGTTGCAACATCCAGAACAAGACCCTGCCGTTCTGTGGAGACAACCGTGATGTTGGTGTTGTAGGTATCATCGATTTCTTCGGCCCAGCTGACGGGGATCCATCGGCCGTCTTCCTCCATCGAGTGAGGATGACGCAGGTAGTTTTCACAGTCTTTTCGATGAATGGATACGCCCTGGCCTCTGGTAATATAACCGACGATATCATCACCCGGTACCGGCGTACAGCAGCGGGAGAATTTGATCAGACAGTTGTCCAGTCCCTCTACCAGCACTCCGTGTACCGGCTTTCCTCTTCGATGGGCCTCCTGCTGGTTTCGTCGTTCTGCGGCCTCATTGACCTTATCTACAACGGTCTTCTTCTCTGCGGATCGCTGGTGACGCTGCAGTTCATCGTTCATACGGTTTACTGCACGGGTAGCCGTCATTCCACCGTAACCGATGGCAGCATACAGATCATCCAGTGTGGGGAAGGATACTCTCTTCAGCAGAAGAGGCAACATCTCTTCGTTGGTCAATGCTGTTACGGAAAGATTTCGGGAATGAGCCTCCGCTTCGAACATGGCCTTTCCGGTCTCGATGTTCTCCTCCCGGCGTTCTTTTTTGAACCATTGTTTGATCTTGGTGCGTGCGGACCCGCTTTTGGCCAGCGTCAGCCAGTCTCGGCTGGGACCGGGAGCGTTTTTGGAGGTTCGGATCTCTACGATGTCTCCGTTCTGCAGGACATGATCGAACGTGACGATCCGCCCGTTAACGGATGCACCAACCATGGTGTTTCCAACTCCGGAGTGGATGCTGTACGCAAAATCGATGGGAGTCGCTCCGGCAGGAAGATTAATGACATCTCCCTTGGGGGAGAATACGAAGACTTCGTCGGCAAACATGTCGATCTTCATGTTGTGGAAAAAGTCCGAAGCGTCGGATTCCTGCTGGCTTTCCAGAAGACGCCGGATCCACGCGTAGTTTTCCTCGTCCCCTGACTTTACGGGAACATTGCCCATTTTGTATTTCCAATGAGCGGCGATGCCGTACTCTGCCATGCGATGCATTTCCCAGGTGCGGATCTGCACTTCAAAGGGAATGCCCTCTGAGCCGATAACGGTGGTGTGTACCGACTGGTACATATTGGGCTTCGGCGTGGAGATATAATCTTTAAAACGACCGGGCACGGGTTTGAACATATCATGGATAATTCCCAATACGTTATAGCAGTCGGGGATCGTGTCCACGATTACCCGGAAGGCACAAAGATCAAAAATGCCGTTGATGTCCAGTTTCTGGGCATACATTTTGCGGTAAATACTGTAAATATGTTTGATGCGGCTGTACACGGTGGCGTTGATGTGATCAGAGGACAGACGCGCCTCGATCTGGGAGTCTACCGAATGCATGAATTCTTCCAGAACCTGCATTTTTGTGTCCAGCACATCGGTGATTTCCTGGTATCCTTCCGGATCCAGATACTTCAGAGAGAGATCTTCCAGCTCCCATTTGGCTCGCTGCATTCCGAGACGGTGGGCCAGAGGTGCATAGATCTCCATGGTTTCCAGTGATTTTGTCCTCTGCTTCTCTTCCGTCTGATACTCCATGGTGCGCATGTTATGGAGACGATCCGCGATTTTGATGAGGATGACGCGAATGTCCTTCGTCATGGCCATGAGCATCTTGCGCATGTTCTCCATCTGTTCGTCTTCTTTGCTGGTGTACTGGACACGGGTCAGCTTGGTAACGCCTTCCACAAGATCGGCAACGGTGGAACCGAACAGACGGGAGAGTTCATCATATCCGGAGGAGGTGTCTTCGATGACGTCGTGAAGCAGCGACGCGACGATGGAATCTTCGTCCAGTCCCATTTCCAAAGCTATATGTGCCGCAGCGACACAATGAGTCACATAAGGGGAACCGTCCTTGCGCAGCTGGCCTTCATGTGCAGATCGTGCGTATTCATAAGCGGCCGTGATACGGTCAATATCCATGGCGATGGTACCATTTTCAACGGCCTCCTTCAGAGACAGAAACATGGCATCGGGATCCAGTTGCGGGGCAGTAGCGTTGAGTACTTCAGACATCTTCAGCACCTCCTTTCTTTCTTATTGAAGTTCCTGCAGAATCTTTGAATCCTGCAGATTGATTTTTCTTTGTTCCGGCTCCACCCGGGCGCCGAGAACGGAACCGTCCGGACCGGGAACGAGCAGCCCAAGCTCCAGCCATACCTGCAGACAAATCAGATAAGCCTCCGGAGCAACACCGTCGGGACACCGGGAGAGCAGCATGCCGAAAGAGGCTGGCAGTTCGGATCCGTGGGTCGTCAAGGCTTTCCACACGGAAACAAAATCATTGCGGGAAGGGCAGAACTGATGACAGCACCACAGGACATTTTCCGGTGCAGCGGTCAGCGCTCTGCATAGCTCTTCCGGCTGGTGTGGCCGGATGTCCACGACCAGAAGCTGTACGGACTGTACGCCGTTATAGTCGTTAATCTGTGCATGAAATGCCATGTCGACAACATCTCCGTCGCGGACAGGCATCTGGGTAATGGCGTGTGAGAAAAAGACACAATCAAACCAGGCACCCTGAAAAGCCAGCCGGAAGCGAACGTGTTTTCCGTTTCCAATGGAACGACAGTCATAGATCGTAGCACCCTGTACGCAAAGCACGGGTGCCGGATTTCCGTTGCCAAACGGCTCCAGCAGATCCAGTGCCTGCACGTTGGTGCGGGAAAGGAGCGACGGATCCTGAACAAGAAGGTCACAGGACAGCTCCATACTCTCTTCCGTGGCGTTCTCCTGGTAGTATTCACGGAGCGCAGCACAGAAAGCGGGGATCTGTTCCTTTCGGATGGTAAGGCCTGCGGCCTGAGCATGTCCGCCGAATCCTTCCAGATGGGAGGAGCAGGCGGAAAGCGCATCGAAAATATTAAAAGAGCCATAGCTGCGGCAAGAGCCTTTTCCCAGATTGCCGTTCAGGTAGATCATGACAGCCGGGAAGGAGTACTGATCTGCCAGCCGGGAGGCAGCAATGCCTATGACACCGGGATGCCAGTGGTCGCTGGACAGGACGATGGGACCCATGGGGGCGGAATCCTGTATCATATGATGCGCCTCGTTCCAGATCTCCGTCTCGATCTCCTGTCGCTGCCGGTTCAGTTCACAAAGTTCTTCTGCCAGAAGCTGTGCTTTCCGCGGATCGGTTTCCGTCAGAAGCCGATACGCTACCATTGCCTGACCCAGACGGCCGGACGCATTGAGGCGCGGAGCCAGGGTGTAGCCCACGGAGGTTGAGGTGATTTTCTTTCCTTTTGTCCCGGACTGTATGAGAAGCGCATCGACTCCGGGGGACGGATTGTGCGCAATCTTATCCAGACCGTATTTAACCAGAAATCGGTTTTCCTCTGTCAGCGGCATCACATCGGCGATGGTTCCGATGGCGGCCCATTCGCCATACCGGCGGAGCATTTTCTCCTCCTGCCCGGAAACGGCACAGGCGACTTTCAGCGCGACGCCGACTCCTGCAAGATCCTTGTTGGGATAGTGGCAGTTCGTCTGACGCGGATTTACCACGGCGACAGCGTCCTTTGGAATCCCTTCCTGGCACTCATGGTGATCGGTAATAATGACGTCAATACCAAGCTCGGAAGCAAAGGAAACTTCTTCCGCCGCAGTGATTCCGCAGTCCACCGTGACAATCAGAGAGACTCCGTGATCGCAAAAGTTGGAGATGGCATCGTTGTTCAGACCATATCCCTCATCCAGACGATCGGGAATGTACGGGAACACGGTAAGGCCGCATTGCGTAAGAAAATCCGTCATCAGACAGGTGGAGGTGATACCGTCAACATCATAATCTCCGAAAACGGCGACAGTCTCCTGCGCAGAGATGGCCTCCTTAATGCGTTCCACTGCGGGCTCCATTCCGCGGAGCAGATAAGGATCCTGAAGCTGAGAGATATCACAACGAAGATAATTCTCCGGATCAAGCCCCTCCGAAAGCTCCTTCTGAGAAAGCAAAAGGGCCAATAAAGGAGGATAGCCTGCCTCGGAACATTGGGGGGAAAGGGCAGGCTGTCGATATGGAATTTTCCAGTTCTGATAGTTCATAACGTCCCAAAAACTGAAAAAAGAACCCGAAAAAAGTTCTTTCTTATAATATAGTAATAAGCAAGTTAATAATATCATTCAGTCAGACAAATCGCAAGGGAAAGAGGGACTCTTGACATCGCCCTTTACGAAATGGTAAATTAACACTGTTCCAACGCCGGTATGGCGGAATTGGCAGACGCAAGGGACTTAAAATCCCTCGATGATAAAACATCGTGCCGGTTCGACCCCGGCTACCGGCACCAGAAAGCCAGTCCTCAGGACTGGCTTTCACCGCATAAGAAAAAATAGTTAAGATTTCTTTAGGAACTTTGCAATAAAACGACCACCTTACGATTTATTATTATAGGGAGGGGAGATGGTTTTAATGAACCACTCAATTTCCGAAAAAGAGAACATCAGCAGCCTGAGCGATGTCGAGATCCTGGACCTTCTGTTACAGAAAGTGGCGGACGGGGACATGGATGCGCTGAGAGATCTTTATGAGCGGGTCTCTTCAGCCGTCTATACATATGCACTGTCCATTATTCAGAATCCGACGACAGCGGAAGACGTCATGCAGGATGCCTTCGTGAACATCGCACAGAATGCAGAAAAGTATGTGTCCCAAGGCAAGCCCATGGCCTGGATCATGACCATCACAAAGAATATAGCCCTGATGAAGCTGAAGCGGATGGATAACCGCAATTCTTCGTTAGAGGACTATATGGATGTGGCAAAGTCCGATGATTTCGCCCAAAGCGACCGGCGGCTCATGCTTCGAAAGGCCTTGAATGAATTAAAGGACGAAGATCGGCAGATTGTTATACTGCATGCGATGACCGGAATGAAACACCGCGAAATCGCGGAGATCATGAAGATTCCTCTGCCCACCGTACTTACGAAGTACAAGCGTTCTCTTGAAAAAATGAGAAGAATAATAGGTGGTGATGATATTGAATGACAAAGAACTAGAGGCGTTGATCCGCGAGGAATTCAGTGCCGCTACTCCGGACAATTTTGATATCATACTTGAAAGAATACAGAACTCCAGGGATCAGAAAGAAAAGGAAACTCGCTCGAACAAACATGCGGTCTCCAATTTGATGAAACTGGCTTGGGCGGCCGTGCTGTTCCTGGTGCTTGGCACCGGAATCGTCGGCTATCGTTCCACCAAGATCCCGACGGATGTGATTCAGATCGACGTTAATCCAAGCGTGGCGATCGAAGTGAACCGTTATGGAGATGTAGTAAACTATCAGGGACTGAATAAAGATGCCTCCAAGATCATTGAAAAGGAGAAAGCAGAAGCAAGCTCTCCTAAAGATATCGTTCGAGGAACGGTCCTTTCCCTGATCGATGAGGGATATATCAACAAAAAGGAAAACGCGATTCTGATTTCCGTTATCGGAAACAATGACAAACGCACACAGAAACTGGAAAAGATCGCAGTAGATGCTGCCGTCAGCACACAGAAGGAAAGCGGTATCAAACTGAAAGTGTATAAACAGCATTTGCGATCTCAGGACACACTGAAAGAACTGGCAGATCAGTATGGGATTTCGGAAGGGAAAGCGGCGTTTATTCAGACCATTGCCGATGTCGTACCCGAAGCGAAGTTCGACAGCCTGTCTACGATGTCCATGAGCCAGCTGTCCAATACAGTCAGCGAGCATCTTGGCGACACAGGAAAGGCCGTGGAGGATGTGACTTCGACGGAAGAGCCGAAGGAAAGTGCGTCCCCGGCCACACCGGGCGCCAGCAGTTCAACGCCGGGGTCCAGCAACAAACCGGGACCGACAACGGCTCCGAAGCCTTCGGCAACCGTAACGCTGCCGCCGAAACCGACTCCGACGCAGACAACGGCTCCGAATCCGACGCCGTCTCCCACTGCGACGATTCCGCCGGCAGAGACTGAAGAACCGACACCTACGGCGACACAGATTCCGACGCCCACGCCGGAAGTTACGGCCGCCCCATCGCTTCCTCCGATGGAAGAAGTGACGGAATAATCAAAACATAAGATTGTCCTGACAAAAGGAGCAGTTCCTCGGAACAGCTCCTTTTTTGACGGCTCGTTCCGGAGTGCTATTGACAGAAAAACCTGTGGGGAATAAGATGCCATTAATCAGAAAAATGAAAGAGACAATTCTATGGGAAAAGCATTGATAGCAATGAGCGGAGGTGTGGATTCCAGTGTTGCGGTACGCCTTATGCAGGAACAGGGTGAGGACTGTGTCGGATTGACCATGTCACTGTTCCCGAAGAACGCAGTCGAACATACCGATGATACTGCCGCAGCAAGAGCAGTTGCGAAACGGCTCGGAATCCCCTTCTACGTAGAGGATTATCAGGAAGAATTTAAAAAAGAAATTATCGATTCGTTCGTTCAGGCGTATCTTCACGGACAGACACCGAATCCGTGCATCGTGTGCAACAAGAAACTGAAATTCGGAAAGCTGATGGAGCGGGCCGAGCAACTGAGTTGCGACAAGATCGTTACTGGACATTATGCTCAGATAGAAAAGGATTCGGACACGTACCTTCTGAGGAAAGCAGAAGACCGAAATAAAGATCAGAGCTATATGCTGTATCGCCTCTCACAGGAACAGCTGGAGAAAAGCCGGTTTCCGCTGGGCACATACCAAAAGACCAAAATCCGGGAGATGGCGGAAGCCTGGGGATTTGTCAACGCCCGACAGAAAGACAGTCAGGATATCTGTTTTGTTCCGGACGGAGATTATGCCCGAGTTATTGAAGAGTATACGAAAGAAGGCAGCAGGCCGGGTCCGTTTGTTGATACGGAAGGCGCCGTGATAGGCACGCACCGTGGAATTATCCACTATACCGTAGGTCAGCGCCGTGGACTTGGAATTGCGGCACCGGAACCTCTTTACGTGTGCCGGATCGATCCGGAACAGAACACAGTTGTGCTGGGATACCGGGAAAAACTGTTCAGCCGGGAACTGGATGCGGAAGAGTTCAACTGGATTACAGGAAGCGCTCCGACGCAGCCGGTGCGTTGCCGGGCAAAGATCCGATATCATCATGAAGAAGAGCCCTGTACGGTGTATCCCGAAGGGGACTCTTCCGCACATATCGTTTTTGATACGCCGCAGAGAGCCATTACTCCGGGACAGAGCGTGGTGCTGTATGACGGGGATTTTGTGCTGGGAGGAGGAACCATACTTCCGAAAAGAACAGTGTAAGAATGGAATAATCATAGAGGAGAAAGGAGTTCATCATGGGAAAGATCTATACATCTGCAGAGCAGCTGATCGGCAAAACCCCTCTCATGGAGCTGAAAGGACTGGAACAGGAATACCAGCTGAAAGCCAGACTGCTGGGAAAACTGGAGAGTTACAACCCCGGCGGATCGGTAAAAGACCGTGTTGCGTTGAATCTCATCGATGACGCGGAGAAGAAGGGCCTTCTGAAGAAAGGGTCGGTCATCATAGAGCCAACTTCCGGAAATACCGGAATTGGACTGGCTGTCGTAGCAGCCGTGCGCGGATACCGGGCAATTATCGTCATGCCGGAAACGATGTCCGAAGAGCGCAAAAAACTGATGAAAGCATATGGCGCAGAACTGGTCCTTACAGAGGGCGCCAAGGGAATGACAGGAGCGATTGAAAAGGCGAAGGAACTGGCAGACGAGATTCCGGACTCCTTTATTCCTGGACAGTTTGTAAATCCTGCCAATGCGGAAGCACACTATCTGACTACCGGACCGGAGATCTGGGAAGATACGGAAGGAAAAGTGGATTTCTTCGTGGCAGGAGTCGGCACCGGCGGAACAATCACCGGCACAGGACAATATCTGAAAGAAAAGAAAGCAGACGTTAAGGTTATAGCGGTGGAACCGAGCACCTCTGCCGTGCTCTCCGGAGAAAAGGCAGGCCCGCATAATCTGCAGGGAATCGGTGCTGGTTTTGTCCCGGAGGTTCTGGATACATCCATCTATGATGAAGTCGTTACCGTCTGTGATGATGACGCCTATGAGTGCGGACGGATCATAGGAAAAAAGGAAGGCCTTCTGGTAGGAATTACAGCCGGCGCTGCGCTGTATGCCGGAATTGAACTGGCAAAGAAAGAAGAGAATACCGGAAAGACAGTCGTCGTGATGCTCCCGGATACAGGAGACCGATATCTCTCCACGGCACTGTTTGAAGAATCTCCTACCTGGTAATCTGTGGCCGGGAAATTGACAGCAATCTGAAAGATACGCTATAATCGCAACAAGATCCAGAAGGAAGGAGATAGCGATGGTACAATACGATCGATTGTTCGATATGATCATCAAAAAGACCGATGCGTTGTTTGAGGGAATGACGCCAACGGTCTGGGCATATGATGAGAATGATGTTCTGGAAAACTCTAATGAAGTGTATCTGCTGGAACAGGATGGGATCAATATCGGAGGCTCGCTCCCCGGTGGCGTAAACTATACGATACCAACAGGCGATACCAAACTGGGAATTGAAGACCAGGTCCTGCTGTACGGACCGGATATGAGCGAAGTAAAGGACGGAGCACCCTACGGACGGATCACCTTTATGGTACTGGATGATGAAGGGCTGTCAGAGATCCAGCTGTTCAATATGATCCTTGATCTTCAGAACAGCAAGCATCACATCCATCCTCAGGGCATTGAAGAAAGCAATTTTCAGGCAGGAAAATATGAAGTGCTCTTTATTTCCCGGGAAGTCCAGAAAAGAGGCGTCAGCTTCCGGCAGCTTGGAAACAGCTATATCGCAGAAATGAAGAAAAATCCCCGTGTGCTCGGTGTAAAGCAGGTGTTTATCACCGATCCCTCTTTTGATTATGACGAGGCAAACCGGGTGCGCAGACAGAATCAGACCTATCAGGTCGCCATGCGTGCGCACAGCGTCATGCCGACTGGGTTCCGAGGCTGATCTTAAACAAAAAATAAATCTGCACCATCGATTTTGATGGTGCAGATTTTTGCTTGTTAACGGTTGCGCATCAGGGTCTTCATGCGTTTTTCGTGGTTCAGTATGCTTTTTCTCAGACGGAGATTTTCCGGTGTGACCTCCAGAAGCTCGTCATCTGCCAGAAATTCCAGACACTGTTCCAAACTCAGTCTTCTGGGAGGAACCAGACGAAGCGCTTCGTCGCTGCCGGAGGCTCGGGTGTTCGTCAGCTGTTTTTTCTTGCACACGTTGACCGTGATATCTTCCTGTTTCGGACACTGCCCCACGATCATTCCGCCGTACACCGGCACGCCGGGGCCAATGAACAGCGCGCCGCGGTCCTGCGCGGCAAACAGACCATAGGTCACGCTCTCGCCGGTCTCGTAGGCGATCAGAGAACCGGAATTGCGGCGGGAGATATCTCCTTTGTACGGTTCATATTTTTCAAACACAGATGCCAGGATCCCCTCGCCCTTTGTGTCCGTGAGAAATTCGTTGCGATATCCGAACAGACCGCGGGACGGGACAAGGAACTCCACTTTTGAACGCTTTCCGACCGGCGTCATTTCCAGCAGCTCTCCTTTACGGGAGCCAAGCTTTTCAATGACGGAGCCGACATATTCCTGAGGGACGTCTACGACGACCCGTTCGATGGGTTCACACTGCTGGCCGTCGATTGTTCGATACAGTACACGGGGAGGAGAGACCTGAAATTCATATCCTTCCCGACGCATGGTCTCGATGAGAATGGAAAGACTCATCTCGCCGCGTCCGGCAACCGCAAAACTGTCGGTGGCATTTTCAATCTCCGAGACACGGAGAGAAACATCTTTCAGGGTCTCACGGAACAGACGGTCGCGAATCTGACGTGAGGTGACGAATTTACCTTCTCTTCCGGCGAAAGGAGAGTCGTTGACAGAGAAGGTCATTTCCAGCGTCGGTTCTGAAATCTTTACAAAGGGAAGCGCTTCCGACTGTCCCTTTTCACAGATCGTATCTCCAATGGTCACGTCACCGATTCCGCTCATTGCAATGATGTTCCCGGCAGAGCTTTCCGTTACGGGGTTGCGCTCCAGTCCGTCAAACTCATAAAGGGAGACCGCCTTTGCCTTGCGAGGCGCCTCGTCAGGGGTGTGGAAATTGCTGACCTCGATCTCCTGGTTCTGATGGATCGTTCCGCGCTGGATCAGGCCGATGGCGATTCGTCCGACAAACTCGTTATAGTCGATGTTGGAGACGAGCATCTGGAACGGAGCATCGAGATTTCGCTCCGGTTCGGGGATATATTCAAGAATTGTTTCAAACAGCGGTTTCAGATCCGTGCCGATCACGTCGGGAGAGTAGCTTGCAGTACCCTGACGGCCGGAACAGAACAGCATGGGAGAGTCCAGCTGCTCATCAGTAGCATTAAGGTCAATAAGAAGTTCCAGAACCTCATCGATCACTTCGTGGACGCGCTGGTCCGGACGGTCGATCTTGTTGATGACGACGATGACCCGATGTCCCAGTTCCAGAGCACGGCTCAGAACGAAACGGGTCTGAGGCATGGGGCCCTCTGCGGCATCCACCAGCAGAATAACTCCATTGACCATCTTCAGAATCCGTTCCACTTCACCGCCGAAATCGGCGTGGCCCGGGGTGTCAACGATGTTTATTTTCGTGTCGCCGTAAGTGACTGCGGTGTTTTTAGCCATGATGGTGATTCCGCGCTCCCGCTCCAGATCGTTGGAGTCCATGACGCGCTCGACAATCTCCTGGTTTTCACGATATACACCAGACTGCTTTAACATCTCGTCAACCAGTGTCGTCTTGCCATGGTCGACGTGGGCGATAATAGCAACATTTCGGATTTGTGACATAGTAGTTGCATCCCTTCCTGCAGCATGAATTTTGTTCCATTATTTCTTACACACAAAAATGGATATTAGCATATCTGGGCAAAGATTGCAAACCCCGCAGAAGAAACGGACATAAGAAGAGCAGGCCTCGAAAAGCCTGCCCTTAAAAAACAACGGAATCAATGCCGCTTCTTATTCATTTTTTCTTCATTCCGGAAGAATTCTTCAAAATAGTCGTGCTTTTCTGCGTTGGGATCTTTTGGTCTTCCGGAGGAATCGTAATCCCGCATCTTTCCGGTTCGGGGAGCCATCTGATTCCGCGCATGCTGTGTTTTCTGCTGCACTCTGGCCTGCGCCTGTTGACGCTTTCTCTGCAATTGTCTCTGCCGCTTGCGGCGGTAATTTATCACCATAAAGGCATAGAGAAGAATGAAGAGCAGGATGATCAGAAGGAGGAGCCAGAGCCAGGTGTGTCCGAATGCCTTCCGGAGCTGCGCCTTTAGGATCTGAGACTGAGAAACGTCAACCGACGAAGTTGTCAACAGTTTGGCTTTTCCGTAATCCACACCGTTCAGAGAGACCGTAACATCTCCCATCGCCTGACCGGCATCCACCGGGGCGGCAGGATTTTCTTCATACAGCGAGATCCGCAACTCAAAATCCTCGGGATTCACATTGGAAGGAAGAAGAACGGAAAGATCCTTGTCCGGATGCAGTGTGACCGTGGAGGCATCGGACGGCGCATACAGAAGAGAGATCTCTTTTACCAGATCATCGGAATGGAGGACCGTGTAATAGGAGTAGTTTTCGAATGCCCAGTCATACAGGTGGATGGTATCAGAGAAATTCTGAAAGTCCGTCGCCATGTCATCCCGAAGGGAAGTTCCGCCGCCAAGAACGACACACATCAGCCGGACGCCGTCTTTCTCCGCGGTAGAGGAAAGACAATATCCCGCCGCTGTGGTATGCCCGGTTTTGATGCCGGAAGCATTGCTGTATAGGAAATTGCCGCCGTAAATACCCTGAGAACTGATAAGTGCGTTGGAATTGTATATGACTCGCTCGTCAGCTTTGTTCGTTGAGGGAACCGTATAGGAGGGAGTATTGCAGATTTCTGCAAACATCGGATGACCCATGGCCTCCTCAGAGATGAGCATCATATCACTGGCAGTGGAATAGTGATCATTTGCCGGCATTCCGTGGGTGTTGACAAAATGTGTTCCGGTACAACCCAGATCCAGTACCCATTCATTCATCTCGTCGACGAAATCCGAAATGCTGCCAGCAAGCGCTTCCGCAATGATATTGCAGGCCTCTCCGGCAGAACCCAGAAGGGCGCAGTAAAGCAGTTCCTTCATGGTAAGCCGCTCGCCGGGAACGATTCCGGTGGATGAAGATTCCTCATCCAGTCCGTCCAGACAGTGCTTGGACGCCTCGAACTTTTCGTCTTCGGAAATGGTTCCGGCCTCAATGGCCTCTACGGCAAGCAGACAGGTAACGATCTTGGTAAGACTTGCCGGCTCCATCTTTTTGTCGGGGTTGCGGGAATAAAGAATCTTTCCCGAATCACGGTCCATAAGAAGGATGCTTTTGGAATTCAGGGTCGGCATGGTAAGACCGTCCTCGTTGGTTTCGGCCTTCTCCTCCGCCTCGTCCTCCTCTTCCGACTCCTCGTCTTTTTCCTCCGCGTCGGATTCTGCTGATTCCGTGACAGCCTCGGAATCCGGCTCTGCCCAGACGTGGATTACCGGCTGGAGGAACCAAAGGCAAAAACTCAACAGAAGCAGGACGATAATGGGTTTTAGTGATTTTACCATCGATAATTACTCCAAATTTTCAGGGTTATGTTATATAATAACCATACATATGAATTTATTATATGTATTATCTGGACGAAAAGCAACGTGTGGAACAGTATTCCTTGAGAGGAGAAAGGTGGGACTTGTTTGAAAATATTGGTAGTCGATGATGAAAAAGCATTTGTAAAAGGAATCAAGTTCAACCTTCAGACCGAGGGATACGAAGTGGATGTCGCGTATGATGGGGAAGCCGCGATACTGCAGGCAAAACAGACCGAATATGATCTCATCATTCTGGATCTGATGATGCCGAAAAAGGATGGATTGCAGGCCTGCCGCGAGATACGCACATTTTCCACGGTTCCGGTGATCATGCTTACCGCGAAGGGAGAGGAATCCGACAAACTGCTCGGTTTTGAATCCGGAGCGGATGATTATATTACAAAGCCTTTCAGCATCATGGAACTGAAAGCCCGTGTCAGGGCGCTGATTCGACGGGCGGGAATTGTGGCCACCGCGGCGAAAGAAGGCGAGCGCGTCCTTCGCTTCGGAGAGCTGTCACTGACACCCAAGACCCGTTTTGTAGAGAAAAACGGACAGCCCGTGGAGCTGACGCTGAAAGAATTTGATCTTTTGGAATTTCTGATGGAACATCCGGGAATTGTGTACTCCCGCGAACAGCTTCTCAGCATGGTATGGGAATACGACTATCAGGGAGAGATCCGAACGGTCGACGTTCACGTCCGCCGCTTGAGAGAAAAGCTGGAGCGGGACCCTGCTCATCCCAGATACATAATCACAAAACGGGGGGTGGGATATCACTTTGCAGAATAAAAAAGATGAGGCAAAGCGAAACATCCGGAAACACCTTACCGGTGTGCGGTTCAAGTTCGTCGGACTGACGACCGCCCTTGTAGTGATTCTGCTGGCACTGCTCAACTCCTATCCCATCCGTTCTTCCCGCGATCTGGTCTTTTCCGAAAAACAGACTGCGATGACAAACCAGGCGGGTACAGCAGCATCCTCCCTGGCCTCACTGGACCACCTTTCCCGGGAGAGTATCGCAGAGGTTCTGAATCTGCTGGAGCTGGACAATTATGAAAGAGTTCTGGTGACCAATGAGAAAGGCCGGGTCCTTTATGACTCTGCCGCAGAGGAAAACCAGACCGGACAGCAGCCGGAGATAAAAGCGATTGCCCGTGCAATGGAAGGAAAGACCTCTTTTTATTCCCGTTTCACCAGCGAGGCTTTTTTCAGCCACGTTGCGGTGCCCATCCTCCGGGATGCAAAAGTGGTCGGAGCAGTATATCTGGACGAAAAGGACGAGGAACAGGCAGGAATCATCACCGGGATCCAGAGCAGGATCCGGACGATTTCCGCATTTATATGCATACTTGCTCTGCTGGCGGATATTCTGATGACGAGCCTTCTTACCAAGCGCATCGTAACGCTGGCGGAAATGACGAAGAAAGTTGCAGAGGGAGACTATTCCCAGAGATTCCTCACAGAGGGAGAAGACGAAGTGGCGGAACTCGGAAGGGAATTTAACCGCCTGACGCAGAGGCTGGAGACCACGGAGAAACAGCGCAGACAATTTGTTTCCGATGCCTCCCACGAACTGAAAACGCCGATTGCTGCGATTACATTGCTTGCAGACAGTATCGTTCAGAATGAGAATATGGACGAGGAGACGATCCGGGAATTTGTCGCCGATATCGTACACGAAAGCAACCGACTCCAGAAAATGACGGAGGAACTGCTGGATCTGAGCAGGCTGGATGATGGAACAGCCGGAAACTCGGTGCCGGTAAACATGACGAAGGTGACCGAAGAGGCCGTCGCGCTCCTGAAGCCGCTGTCGTCCGAGCAGAATGTGGAGATTCGGCTGGATCTCGAACCGGACAGCATCGTATTGGCCACGGAAAATGATCTTTATCATGTCGTGTTCAATCTGGTGGAAAACGCGATCAAATACAACGTACCAAATGGGAAAGTTACGGTAACGCTGCGCACCGCCGGAGACCGGATTCGCATGGAAGTGGAAGATACGGGAATCGGAATCCCGGAGAACGAACGGGAATCCATCTTCCACCGGTTTTATCGTGTCGACAAAGCCCGGTCCAGAGAAGCCGGAGGCAGCGGTCTGGGGCTCAGCATTGCGCATGATGCAGTGATTCAGCACCGGGGAACCATCGATGTGGAAGATGTGGAGCCGCAGGGAACACGATTCATCGTGACCCTGCCGAAAGGACCTCCCTGTACCGCAACAAAAGAGACTATCGAAGAAGGATTTTTCAATGGACAAGATTAGAGAGATACAGAATAAACTGCAGGAGAGAGAACTGGACGCGGTACTGATCACCGATGAAAAAAATCAGCGTTACGCAACAGGGTTTGCCTTTACAGACGGCGCCGTGATCGTCACAAGAGAACATGCCTATCTCATTACGGATTCCAGATACGTCGAAGCGGCGGAGCATGCCGTATCGGAGCGTACACAGGTAATCCTTTTCGGACAGGAACGCCGTCTCGTTCCGTGTATTCAGGAGATTCTTCAGAAGGAGAAGATCGAAAAACTGGGCGCGGAAGAGGAAAAGCTTTCCTATCAGGAGTATCTCCGTTATGAAGAAGTCCTTGGCCTGCATATGATCCCGGCACAGAAAATCTTTCAGGATCTCAGAGCCTCCAAATCGGAAGATGAGCTGGAATACATGAGAGCTGCGCAGAAGATTTCGGAGCGAGCACTGGAAGATGTTCTTGGCCTCATCCGGCCCGGAATCACAGAGCGCGAGATCGCAGCAGAGTTGAACTACCGGATGATGAAATACGGTGCGGAAGGCAACTCCTTCGATACCATTTCCATCACCGGAAAAAAGACCAGTATGCCCCACGGGGTTCCCGGAGATGTGGCCGTCCAGGACGGAGATTTCGTCACCATGGACTTCGGGTGCCTCAAAGGAGGATATTGTTCGGATATGACCAGGACCGTTGCGGTGGGACACGTGACGGATGAGATGAAAAAAATCTATGAGATCGTGCTGGAGGCACAGCTGCGGGGAATCGAAAATGCCAGGGCAGGCATTACCGGAGCAGAGATCGACAAGGCGGCACGAGATGTAATAGACAATGCCGGATACGGAGCGTATTTCGGGCACAGCTTCGGACACAGTTTGGGTCTGGATATCCATGAGGCACCCAATGCAATGCCGAGATCTCAGACTATCATGCCGGAGGGCGCCGTGGTGTCGGCGGAACCGGGGATCTATCTTCCCGGCCGGTTCGGTGTTCGAATCGAAGATGTCATGATACTGCGCAGGGATCATGCGGAAGTGATCACGGAAGCGCCGAAACAGCTGATCATTTTATAATGGAGGAACGACTATGCTGAAAAAAGCGAAAAAAACGTTTCTGGAAGGGGTAAACCGATGGCTTTTTACGGGACTGCTGATTGTCGCAATCACAGCGATCGTTAATTTCTGCATTCCAAAAGCGCCGTCAGTACTCTATGTTATCCTGTACGGACTGGGAACATGTCTTCTGGTAATCTACATGATTCTTTCCCTCGCAAGAAAGGGAAAATAGCCAGAAAAACAGGAGAAAAATGGTCCGTTGCACGGCGTCCGGCAGCGGGAAAATAAGGTTGCAAAAACCCTATATATATTGTAGAATAAGCCGAAAGACTTGATATACTACTAGGAGGAGATCCTTTATGATTACAGCAGGCGATTTTAGAAATGGTGTTACATTCGAGATGGATGGACAGGTTATGCAGGTCGTGGAATTCCAGCACGTCAAGCCGGGTAAAGGCGCTGCATTCGTCCGTACCAAGATGAAGAATGTTATAACCGGTGCCGTTACGGAAACTTCTTTCAACCCCACGGCAAAATTTGAGAATGCGACAGTTGACAGAAAGACCATGGAATTCAGCTATGTAGATGGCGATCTTTATTATTTCATGGATCCGGAGACCTACGAGCTGGAGCCGATCGAAAAGAGTGTTCTGAACGACAACTTCAAATTCGTAAAAGAAAACATGAGCTGTATCGTATCTTCCTATAAGGGAAGCGTGTTTAATGTTGAGCCTCCGATGTTCGTTGAACTGGAAGTTACGGCTACCGACCCCGGCTTTGCAGGAAACACAGCAACTAACGCGACGAAACCGGCGACACTGGAAACCGGTGCTGAAATTAAGGTTCCTCTGTTCATTGAGCAGGGCGAGACCATCAAGATCGACACCCGTACCGGAGAGTATCTTTCCCGCGTATAACAAACAGAAAAAGCATCACCCCAAAGGCTTGGTCCTTTGGGGTGATTTTTTGTTTGAATAGGAATCGGGATCCGCAATTAGACATCGTTGCGAAGCAGATCGTCGTAGTTTTCCCGCTTCACTGCCACATAATCTTCTTTGTTGCGGATCATGACAACAGGTGCACGGGGGATCCGGTTGTAATTGGAGGCCATGGAGTAGTTGTATGCTCCCGTTACCAGTGTGGCGATGTTATCACCGACCATTGGCTTCGGAATCCAGGCGCGCTCCTTCAACACGTCGCCGCTTTCGCAGCAGCGACCGGCGATTGTTGCCTTGAAATCCACCGGGGCGCTCATGCGGTTTGCAAGAAGAAATGTGTGCTCTGCCTGATACAGCGTATAGCGGGGGTTATCTGTCATGCCGCCGTCAATGGCAACATAGCAGATGTCATCCGTGATCTGTTTGATGCTGCCCACGGTATACATGGTGATGCCGGAGTCTGCTACGATGCTTCTTCCCGGCTCCAGAAAGATTGCCGGCTGAGGATATTTCATGATCTTGCAGATCCGGACAAGCTCTTCCGAGATCTGACGGACGACCACGTCGATGTTCAGCGTGGGATCGGATTTGATATATCGTACGCCGAGTCCGCCGCCGAGGTTCAGAATCTCGGCGGTAAATCCATAGCGGTTCAGAATGGATTTGCAGAAAGCGATCATGATGTCGGTTGCTTCCATAAACGGCGTTGCCGTAAAGATCTGAGAGCCGACATGGCAGTGGAAGCCTTTCAGCTCTACATTTTTGCACGAAAGCGCCTCCTGAACGATCATTTCCGCATGTCCCGTTTCGATGGTAGCGCCAAACTTGGAGTCTACCAGACCGGTGTTGATCTTTTTGTTGGTATGGGCATCTACACCGGGAGTGATACGGAGAAGGATCTTCTGCCGGATTCCCATCTCGCCGGCGAGTTCATCAACAAGGTGAAGCTCATCGGGGTTGTCAACCACGATATAACCCAGTCCGACCTCCATGGAATACCGGATTTCTGCCGGAGATTTGTAGTTGCCGTGGAAGAAGATGCGGTCGGCAGGAAAGTCTACGGAAACAGCAGTGTGGAGTTCCCCGCCGGAGACAACGTCGATATACATTCCTTCTTCTTTGGCGATGCGGTACATCTGCTTAAAACTGCAGGCTTTGCTTGCAAACAGAGGATGGGACGCCTCGCCCAGATAAGTATGCATACAGCGGATATATTCACGGCAGCGATCACGGATGCGGTCTTCATCCATCAGATAAAGAGGCGTTCCGTATTTTTTTGCCATTTCCACCGCATCGACGCCGGCAAATTCCAGATGATCTAGATCATTGATATTCAGATTGGAGTGGAGCATTTACGTTCCTCCCTCATAATTTATTTGAAATATTTTACCGCAGAGTCAAACATGCCGATGTTAAAGTCACCTTCAACATTTTTGTACAGGCCGTAGCCAACACGTTCTGCGTGGCCCATCTTGCCGAATACACGGCCGTCCGGCGAGGTGATTCCCTCGATGGCGCAAATGGAGCCGTTGGGGTTCGCCGCGATGTCCATGGTGGGCTTTCCGGACAGATCCACATACTGTGTGGCTATCTGACCCTGTTTTGCCAGCTGTTCCACCAGATCACGTGAAGCATAGAAACGGCCTTCGCCGTGAGAGATGGGAACCGTATAGATCTCACCGGGCTGCGTATTGGCAAGCCACGGAGACATGTTGGAGGCAATGCGAGTGCGGACCAGCATGGACTGATGGCGTCCGATTGTGTTGTAGGTCAGCGTCGGGCAAGACGCATCGGTATCCATGATCTTTCCATAAGGAACAAGACCCAGTTTCACCAGAGCCTGGAACCCGTTGCAGATACCGGCCATGAGACCATCCCGGTTTTCCAGGAGATCGCTGACGGCATCCGAGATCTCCTGATTGCGGAAGAAGGCGGTAATGAATTTTGCGCTTCCTTCCGGCTCATCACCGCCGGAGAAACCTCCCGGGATGAAGATGATCTGGGACTGCTTGATCTGCTTGGCGATATACTGAACCGATTCGGTAATATCGGCGGAAGTCATGTTGCGAATGACCACGATCTCCGGATCGGCACCTGCACGGGCAAAGGCTTTTGCGGAATCGTATTCACAGTTCGTTCCGGGGAAGACCGGGATCAGCACCTTGGGTTTTGCGGTTTTGACTGCAGGGGAGACCCGGCTCTCTGCAGAGAAGCTGTATGCGGGAACCTCTTCATCGGCCTGAGTATCCACATTCATGGGGTAGACCGACTCCAGTTTGTTCTCATATACCTCGGAGAGATGTTCCAGAGCAACGCAGGAGTCACCGCAGCAGAACACGGGATCTTCCGATGTGGTGCCGAGAAGAACTGCTCCGCAGGAGGAGAGATCTTCTTCGGATTCCACAACAAAGGAACCGTAACGGTATCCGAATATATCTTCCAGAGAACAGCCGCCGTCCAGCTTCACACCAATGCGGTTGCCGAAGCACATCTTCATCAGCGCTTCTGCCACACCGCCGTAACCCGGCGTATACGCGGTAAGAATCTTTCCTTCTTTGACCAGCGCATGTACGGTCTTCATAATATCCTTCAGCGAGTCCGCATCCGGCAGACCGTTTTCCAGATAGTCGGGTTTGAACCAGTACAGGGAATGTCCGGCACCCTTCAGTTCGTTGGATACGATGTTGTCCACACAGGTGGTGGTAATGGCAAAGGATACCAGCGTGGGAGGAACGGACATGTTTTCAAATGTTCCGGACATGGAGTCTTTTCCGCCAATGGCGGCGACACCAAAGTCTTTCTGCGCACGGAAAGCTCCGAGGAGCGCAGATACCGGCTGCCCCCATTTTTCCGGATCCTGACCCAGATGGGGGAAATATTCCTGGAAGGAAAGATAAATATCTTCATATCCGGCACCGGTGGCGATAAGTTTGGCAACCGATTCCACCACGGAAAGATAAGCCCCGTGGAAGGGGGAATTTTCCATGATAAAGGGGTTGAATCCCCAAGCCATCACGGAACAGGTGTCGGTATCCTCTTTTTCACAGGAAACTTTGTTGACCATGGCCTGGATCGGCGTGGTCTGCGTCTTGCCTCCGAACGGCATGAGCACCGTTCCGGCGCCGATCGTAGAGTCAAACCGTTCCGACAGCCCACGCTTGGAACACACATTCAGATCGTCAGCCAGAGAAAGCAGGCCTTCGTTGAATGAGGCGGGAATGGTCTTTGCCCACGATCTCGTTTTCGGGAGAGACGCGGACATATGCTTTTCCGCACCGTTGGTATCCAGAAAATCGCGGGAAATGTCCACGATAGTGGCACCGTTCCATTTCATTTTCAGTCTGCGGTCTTCAGTAACCTTTGCGATCACCGTGGATTCCAGATTCTCTTCTGCAGCCAGAGCACGGAACTTTTCGGCATCCTCTCCGGCAACGACCACGGCCATGCGCTCCTGTGATTCGGAGATCGCCAGCTCTGTGCCGTCCAGACCGTCATACTTCTTCGGAACGGTATTCAGATCAATATCCAGACCGTCTGCAAGTTCGCCGACTGCAACGGAAACACCGCCGGCACCAAAATCGTTGCAGCGTTTGATCATGCGGGACGCTTCCGGATTGCGGAACAGTCGCTGAAGCTTGCGTTCTTCGGGAGCATTGCCCTTCTGAACTTCTGCACCGCAGGTGTCCAGAGATTCTACCGTATGCGCTTTGGAGGAACCGGTAGCACCGCCGCAGCCGTCTCGTCCGGTACGTCCGCCGAGAAGAATGATGACATCTCCGCCGGAGGGACGTTCACGGCGAACATTTTCAGCGGGAGCAGCAGCAACAACAGCGCCGATCTCCATGCGTTTGGCAGCATAACCATCGTGATAGAGTTCGTCAACCTGCCCCGTAGCAAGACCGATCTGGTTGCCGTAGGAAGAGTAACCGGCGGCTGCAGTAGTGACAAGCTTTTTCTGAGGCAGTTTGCCTTTCAGAGTCTCGCTGACGCTTCGCAGCGGATTGGCAGCACCTGTAACACGCATTGCGGAATAAACGTAGCTGCGTCCGGAAAGCGGATCACGAATTGCACCGCCGATGCAGGTGGCAGCACCGCCAAAGGGTTCGATTTCCGTCGGGTGGTTGTGGGTTTCGTTTTTGAAAAGAAGGAGCCAGTCCTGGGCTTTTCCGTTGACATTAACCTTGATCTTTACGGTACAGGCATTGATCTCCTCGGATTCATCCAGCTTATCCAGCATGCCCACGGACTTCAGATAACGGGCACCGATGGTGCCCATATCCATCAGAGTAACGGGCTTTGTGCGGTGGAGCTCCTCGCGGGTGCGGATGTATTCATTATAGGCGTTCCGGAGCTCGGGATCATCGGTCTCAATGGAATCGATTACCGTGTTGAACGTGGTGTGACGGCAGTGATCGGACCAGTAGGTATCAATGACGCGGATCTCCGTGATGCTGGGATCCCGTCCTTCGGAACGGAAGTAGTCCCGGCAGCATACCAGATCGCCCAGATCCATGGCCAGGCCTTTTTCCCGGGCAAATGCCGCCAGCTGATTTTCGTCATAGGAAATAAAACCGTTCAGGATATCTACGGTCTCCGGAATCTCATACTGAACGGCCAGAGTCTCCACACGATCCAGAGAGGCTTCCCGGCTTTCCACCGGATTGATGACGTGCTTTTTTATTGCGGCAAGATCTTCTGCGGAAAGATCGCCATACAGAAGGTAGACCTTCGCCGTGTGAACCGCAGGGCGGTCGCCCTGGGAGATGATCTGAATACACTGCGCAGCGGAATCTGCCCGCTGATCGTACTGTCCGGGAAGAAACTCCACGGCAAATACCTGAGCATCGGTCTCCGGGAGATGCTCAAAGGTCTGATCCAGCTGAGGTTCGGAAAAGACGGTGCGAACCGCCTGATCAAAGAGATCCTTATCAATATTTTCCACATCATAACGGTTCAGGATACGGACTTTCTCCAGAGACTGGATTCCCAGAAAATCCCGTGCTTCACCGGCCAGTTCTCTTGCTTCGTTGGCAAGCTCTTCTTTTTTCTCAACATAAATACGGTATACCATGAGTTATCCCTCCTGCACAGCGCCTGCGTTCAGCGCGCGCTGCCCGATGTCTTTGCGATAATAAGCGTTGTCAAAATGTATCTTTTTCACCTGCTCATAAGCAAGGGCAATAGCATCTTTCAGTGTTTCCGCCTTGCAGGTCACACCCAGAACACGACCTCCGCTGGTAAGCAGTTTTTCGTTCTCCAGTTTTGCTCCGGCAACATAAACGTCAGCGGAAAGATCCGGATCAAAAGAGATAGCAAATCCTTTCTGGTAACTGGATGGATATCCGTCACTTGCCATGATGACACAGCACGCGCTGTCAGAGGAGAAGGAGACGTCCGTCTCCGCCAGCAATCCGTTGCGGCAGGCCTGCATGACAGTGAAAAGATCACTTTCCAGCAGGGGAAGCACAACCTGAGCTTCCGGGTCGCCGAAGCGACAGTTGTATTCAATAACTTTCGGTCCGTTTTTGGTGACCATCAGACCAAAGTACAGACAGCCGCGGAAGGGACGGCCTTCTTCAGCCATCGCACGGATGGTGGGAAGGAAGATCTGTTCCATGCAGGTGTCTGCCACAGATGGTGTGTAGTAGGGGTTGGGAGCGATGGTTCCCATTCCACCGGTATTCAGACCTTCATCATGATCTTTCGCTCGTTTGTGATCCATGGATGAGACCATGGGAACGACCGTCTTACCGTCGGTAAAGGCAAGAACGGACACTTCCGGGCCTTCCAGGAACTCCTCGACAACGATCTGATTACCGCTGGCACCGAATTTCTTGTCTTCCATAATGGTCTTGACAGCCTCGACTGCCTCCTGGCGGGTCTGTGCAATGAGAACGCCCTTTCCAAGAGCAAGACCATCTGCCTTAACGACCAGAGGAAGGGGAGCAGTTTCCACATAATCCAGCGCTTCGGAGGAAGAGGTAAACACTTCATAGGCAGCAGTTGGAATTCCGTATTTTTTCATCAGGTTTTTGGAAAAGACCTTGCTGCCTTCCAGAATTGCGGCATTTTTGTTCGGGCCGAAACAGGGGATCCCTGCCGCTTCCAGCAGATCAACAGCACCCATGACCAGGGGATCATCCGGGGTCACAACGGCAAAATCCACTGCATTTTCACATGCGTATTTCACAAGGCCGTCCAGATCCGTGGCACCGACGGGAACACAGGTAGCATCCGCTGCAATGCCGCCGTTCCCGGGGAGGGCAACGATCTCAGTGATCTCAGGATTCTTTTTCAGTGCTTTGATGACGGCATGTTCACGTCCGCCGCCACCTACGACCATGATCTTCATAACAGTATTCCTCTCCACACAAGATTATTAATGGCCAAATTCCGCGCTATTCAGCGCGGAATGTTGGATAGGATTCGATTAATGATGGAACAGACGGGAGCCCGTGAAGATCATGAGCATACCGTACTGATTGCAAGTATCGATAACATTGTCGTCCCGGATGCTTCCGCCGGGCTGAATTACGTAGTTCACACCGGATTTTCTTGCCCGCTCAATATTGTCACCGAAGGGGAAGAACGCATCGGAGCCGACAGTAAGTCCGGACTGTGTTGCAATCCAGGCTTTCTTTTCTTCCAGAGTCAGAGGCTCGGGACGAGTCTTGAAAGTCTCTTGCCACACACCGTCACGGAGGACGTCTTCATACTCGTCAGAAATATAGACATCGATGGCGTTGTCGCGGTTGGGGCGGCGGATTCCGTCGATGAAGTCCAGACCGAGCACTTTCGGATGCTGACGCAGCAGCCAGTTGTCGGCCTTGTTGCCAGCCAGTCTGGTGCAGTGGATACGGCTCTGCTGACCGGCGCCAACGCCGATGGCCTGACCATCTTTCACATAACAGACGGAGTTGGACTGGGTGTATTTCAGAGTGAGCAGCGCGATGGTCATGTCCCGACGCACTGCCTCGGTGAGGTCGGTGTTCGAGGTAACGATGTTGGCAAAGGTATCATCCGTGACAGCATAGTCATTGATGCCTTGCTCAAAGGTGATGCCGTAAATCTCACGATGCTCAATAGGATCGGGAACAAAAGAGGCATCAATTTTTACGATGTTGTAGTTGCCTTTTTTCTTGGTTTTCAGGATCTCCAGAGCTTCTTCGGTATAATCCGGAGCAATAATGCCATCGGAAACTTCATCCTTCAGATACAGAGCGGTAGTCTTGTCACAGGTGTCGGACAGCGCTGCCCAGTCTCCGTAAGAGCACAGACGATCCGTTCCGCGGGCGCGGATATAGGCGCTGGCAATGGGGGTGACGTCCAGATCCGGAGAGACAAAATACATCTGACGTTCCAGCTCCGAAAGCTCCTTCGCAACAGCTGCACCGGCAGGAGAGACGTGTTTGAAGGAAGCGGCGGCGGGAAGACCGGTGTTCTTCTTAAGTTCGCTGACCAGACGCCAGGAGTTGAGAGCGTCCATAAAATTGATATATCCGGGCCGGCCGTTCAGGACTTCCACGGGAAGATCCCGTCCGTCAGCCACATAGATGCTGGAGGGTTTCTGGTTGGGATTGCAACCGTATTTCAGTTCTATCTTTTTCATTTTGTTTTCCTCCGTTACTGATTCTTATTGCAAATGACGACACTGCGCTTGCCAGTGGAAAGCTCGGTGTAGCATACGTAAAGAGAGACCTTGTTGTCTTCGTTCAGGCTCTCCCAAAGGAGCTGTGCGAGGGACTGCGGGTCCGGGCAGTCGATGGAAACGTCCTCCGGTTCTCCGACGAAGGAGGGAAGCGGGCTGCCATCGCCCACGTAGGTGTGGATAAAATGTGCAAGGCCGGCCTGAGGTTTGTCATAATCAAAAGTGTAGCGGCAGCAGCAGGAAGGATCGCCGTAGAGTGATTTGAGAATAGACATCTCATAGCTTCCGTCTGCATGAATGACACCGGAGATTCTCGGGGTGTAGTTGGGCTGATCCGGCTCAAACTCGCGGCTCTTCAGAGCTTCGCTCATCGTCTTGCCTTCTGCCAGTCCGTCCCGAATAGTATCGGTCTGATCACCGTTGGTTACGATGAGCTGTCCCTTCAGCTCCCGAACCGGGTGGTAAATGATCAGGGAAGGGTCTTCCATTGCAGCGGGATCAAAAGCCTCTGTCTTGATGCCGTCTTCGGTTTCCGTGAAAATACGATTGCGGCTGTTGGCGCTGCGGCCCATGATGAAATATGCAGCAACGGCATACTTGTCATCGACGCTGCGGCCCAGGATGATCCCTCTGCCGGGATATGCATTGGTCTTCAGTAAAGTTGCAATATCATACTTAGCCATGATTTTCCTCCGATAATATTTTTTCACACACCAACTGAACGGCCTGGGGAAGAATGACCCATTCCGCTTCTTCCATTACGCGTTTCTGAAGAGTCTTGGGAGTGTCATCCTCCTGGATCTCTACGGCTTTCTGAAGAATGATCTTCCCGCCGTCGGGGATCTCGTTAACGTAATGAACCGTGGCTCCGGTGATTTTAACTCCGTAATTCAGGGCTGCCTCATGGACACGAAGTCCGTAAAAACCCTTTCCGCAAAAGGACGGGATCAATGCCGGGTGGACGTTGATGATCCGTTCCGGATAACGTTTCACAAAGTTTTCACTGAGAATGGTCATGTAACCGGCAAGAACGATCAGGGAGATCTGATGCTCATCCATGATGCGAATGAGTTCTTCCTCATCGTTGCATACGAGACCCTCGATCCCGTTCTGCTCCGCTCTTGTCAGGGCGTAGGCGGTCGGCGAACTGGAAACGACCAGGGTGATCTTTCCGTCCCGGATGACACCGCTCTTCTGAGCGTCGATCAGGGCCTGCAGATTAGTTCCTCCGCCGGATACCATAACAGCAATGTTCAGCACAGGATGACCCCCTCACTTCCTTCTACTACTTCGCCGATCACATAGGCGGCTTCGCCCTGTTTTTTCAGAACCGAAATGGCAGTATCCACATCATTTCGTTCAACGATCATACACATGCCAACACCCATGTTGAAGGTGTTGAACATATCTCTTTCCGGAATGTTGCCGGCCTCTGCAATAAGATCAAAAAGGACCGGAGTGCGAATGCTTGCCTTTTCGATCTTTGCGGTGTAGCCCGAAGGAATGCTGCGGGGGACATTCTCGTAAAAACCACCGCCGGTGATATGAGATACGCCTTTGATGGTAACCGCTTCCTGTACCGCCAGCACCGGCTTTACATAGATCTTCGTGGGTGCCAGCAAAGCCTCTCCGATGGATTTTCCGCCGAGGCGCTCGTTGGGTGTTTTGATATCGCTGTTTTCAACATCAAAGACCTTGCGGACCAGAGAGAAGCCGTTGGAATGAACTCCGCTGGAAGGAAGGGCAATGATGACATCTCCAGCCCGAATAGCGGAATTGTCGATCATTTTTTTCTTGTCTACAATGCCGACAGCAAATCCGGCCAGATCATATTCATCCACAGGATAAAACCCGGGCATCTCGGCGGTCTCTCCTCCGATAAGCGCCGCGCCGGACTGAACACAGCCCTCTGCAACGCCGGAAACGATAGAAGCAATACGGTCGGGATAGTTCTTGCCGCAGGCGATATAGTCCAGGAAGAACAGCGGACGGGCGCCGCAGCATACGATGTCATTGACGCACATGGCAACACAGTCGATGCCGACGGTGTCATGTTTGTCCATCAGGAAAGCAATGCGCAACTTCGTGCCGACGCCGTCTGTGCCGGAGACCAGGATCGGTTCTTCCATCCCGGCCAGGTTGGGCTGAAACAGTCCGCCAAAGCCGCCGATTGATCCGATCACCCCGTCTGTGGTGGTTCTTGCAATATGGCTTTTCATTAATTCGACTGCTTTGTAGCCGGCGGTAATATCAACACCGGCGGAAGCGTAGCTGTCACTTTGACTTTTCATCAACCTTATTCCTTTCGCGTTGTTTGTTTTCAAACCGGTCGGTTCCGGTATGCTGTCATCTCAAAAATACAGAAACACAATTATCCGATAATGCGCTTCAGCATTTCATCGTAAGCATCTTCTACATTTCCGAGATCTCTGCGGAAACGGTCTTTATCCAGCTTTTCATGAGTTTCCGAATCCCAGAAACGGCAGGTGTCCGGACTGATCTCGTCTGCCAGAACGATAGTGCCGTCAGAGGTCTTGCCAAACTCCAGCTTGAAGTCAACCAGATCCACATTGCGCTGAGCAAAGAACTCTTTCATTACCGCATTGACCTTGAAAGCCATCTTCTTGATGGTGTCGACTTCTTCGGGAGTAGCAAGTTTCAGCGCCTGAATGTGATATTCGTTGATAAGAGGATCGTCCAGATCGTCGTTCTTGTAGGAAAATTCTATCGTGGGATTCTCAAACGGGATTCCTTCTTCCACACCGTAACGCTTGGCAAAGCTGCCGGCTGAAATGTTGCGGATAATCACTTCCAGAGGAACGATCTCCACTTTTTTCACTACGGTCTCACGGTCGTTCAGCTCTTCTACAAAATGAGTGGGAACACCCTGCTCTTCCAGCCGCTGCATCATGAAGTTGGTGACGCGGTTGTTGATGGCTCCCTTTCCGGTAATGGTGCCTTTTTTCTTTCCGTTGAAAGCAGTGGCGTCGTCCTTGTAAGAGACGATGAGAAGATCCGGATCTTCCGTAGCATAAACTTTCTTGGCTTTTCCTTCGTACAGCATTTCACGCATTTCCATGGTTTTGTTCCTCCTGAGAATTCCCTTAATGATTATATTTCTCTTCCACGGCGCTGTTCTTGTTCAGCGTCTTCTGGGTATCTGCTTTCCGATATTCTTCCAGCTTCTCTGCCAGCACATCGTCACTGATGGCCAGCATCTCCACACAAAGCAAAGCGGCGTTAGCAGCTCCGTTCACAGCAACAGTAGCCACGGGGATTCCTGTGGGCATCTGAACAGTGGAATACAGAGCGTCAACGCCGTTGAGAGATCCGGAACTGACGGGAATACCGACGACCGGCAGAGTTGTATTGGCCGCAAAGGCCCCGGCAAGATGCGCAGCCATGCCTGCAGCCGCGATGATGGCACCGAAACCGTTGGCCTTTGCATTCACAGCAAATTCCCGCGCCTGTTCCGGTGTACGATGTGCGGAATACACGTGAGCTTCATAGGGAACCTCAAACTGATCCAGCATTTTCATCGCTTTTTCTACGATGGGCAAGTCACTGTCACTTCCCATGATAATCGCAATTTTCTTCAATGCAGTTTCCTCCTAAAAAGTGAAAAAGACCGTCCTGTTTTTTCTTTATGCAGGACTGTCGTGGATGGTTTTTTTACTGCGGCAGAAACCATGAAAAATCAGGGCAAATCTGCGTCGTCTCAATACTCCTAAATCTTATCTTTTATATATAGTAAAGTCAATTATCGTATTATCCGAAATCAGAAGAGTAAATAAAGCCATATTTGGTATCAATTAGATAAAATCCAGCGGCGAAAAAGAGGTGCCGGAAAAAAGAGGAAAAAGGGCGGGGGATTATGTTGCCTTCCGCCTGATTTCCTGCGGAGTTATTGCCACTGTAATTGGGTCAGATCTTTTCCGGCACGAAGTCAGAACCATTCCATTCCCAAACGGCATCAAAACCGGCGGCAACCGCACATGCTTTTGCCTTGTCGCGCTGAAAACCCAGAGTATCCACGCTGTGGGAATCGGAGGAAAGGCATACTTTCCCGCCCATGGAAAACAGTTCCTTCAGAAGCGCATCCGAGGGATAGAAACTCGTTCGATAACCCCGACTGACCGCCCCGGTGTTGATCTCAAAGATCTTTCCGGCGTTGACGAGCCGCTCCATGGCAAAATGTGCAGCATCCCGATAGCGGCTGCTGTGCACATCATAGACACACTCCGGTTCGTCGAACTTGGTCAGAAGGTCAAAGTGTCCGACGATATCCACGGCGGCGAGTTCCGCCAGAGAACCAACGCGGGCGAAATAGTCCTCTGCCGCCTGATCCCTGTCGCCGCAATATACTGTTTCGATCATCCGCAGAGTTTCTTCCCGGGAGGCGTCATAGTACCACGGTCCGCCAGCGGCCTGAAGCACATGGACCGATCCGATGACATAATCAAACAGCGAAAGGTCACATTCGGAAACGGAATCGAATTCAATCCCGCAGTAGACAGGCATCTTTCCGCGGAGGGCATCCGCCGCCTCGTGAACATCGGATATGAACTGCCGGACACCGTCCTCTGTTGCACACCAGGACTCTCCCGGTATCGGACTGTGAACGCACAGCCCGATGGAAGAAAAGCCGGAGAGAAGGCCTTTCTCTGTCATTTCCCGTACGGAGTTTCCTCCGTCATCATAAGTTGTGTGTAAATGAAGATCCTGCATAATCAGACCATCTTTTCCTGCTTTACCTTGTGATCCACCACGTGCCGGGAGGACATCTCTTTACGAATGTCTTCCAGGCTGATCCCCATGTCAACCATCAGGACCATAGCGTGATACATAAGATCACAAAGCTCATAAACGGTATTGGGAAGATCTCTGTCCTTTGCGGCGATGACCACTTCGGTAGACTCTTCGCCGATCTTCTTTAAGATCTTGTCGTCACCCTTTTCGAACAGGTAGGACGTATAAGAACCTTCCTTCGGATTTTCTTTTCTGCCCTTCAGCATTTCCAGCAATGCCTCATAGGTAAAGCCCTGCGGTTCGGACCCTTCGAACAGCGGGTGATGGAAGCAGCTCTCTTCTCCCGTGTGGCATGCCGGACCGTCTTTGCGGACCTCCACGAGAAGAGTGTCATAATCGCAGTCTGCGGTGATGCTGACGATGTGCTGGTAATTGCCGGAGGTATCACCTTTCAGCCAGAGCTCCTGACGGCTACGGCTCCAGAAACATGCAAGGCCTTTTTCCATGGAGATCTTCAGGCTTTCTTCGTTCATATATGCCATCATGAGGACCTTGCCGGTTCCCGTCTCCGTGACGATGGCCGGGATCAGTCCATTCTGATCAAACTTGAGTTCGCTGATGTCTGTCATTGAAACGTCTCCTTATCGTCTTACGTTGATCCCTTCCTGCGCAAGCAGGGCTTTCAGGTCCTCGATGCGAACCTCACCGAAATGGAAAATGGATGCGGCGAGACCGGCGTCGACTTTCGGAAGAGTCTGAAACAGAGTGACAAAGTCCTGTGCGCAACCGGCTCCGCCGGAGGCGATCACGGGGACGTTTACCACATCGCTCACAGCCTTGAGCATTTCCAGATCAAAGCCGTTTTTCACACCATCCGTGTCGATGGAATTCAGAACGATCTCACCGGCACCGTTTTTTACGCCATTTCGAATCCATTCGATGGCATCCATTCCGGTGTCTTCACGGCCGCCTTTTGTAAACACATGAAACTGTCCGCCCACTCGTTTGGCGTCTACGGAAAGCACCACGCACTGATCGCCGTACCGCTGTGCGGCTTCGGGGATGAGGGAAGGATTCCGGATGGCACCGGAGTTTACGCTGACCTTGTCAGCACCGCATTTCAGAACACGGTCAAAGTCATCCAACGTGTTGATTCCGCCGCCAACAGTCAGCGGGATAAAGATGGTCTCCGCCACCCGTGTCAGGATTTCCGTAAACAGGCTGCGGCCTTCCACGGAGGCGGTAATATCATAAAAAACCAGTTCGTCGGCGCCGTGGTCGGAATAGTACTGACCAAGCGCAACGGGATCGTTGACATCATTGACGTTCAGGAAATTGACCCCCTTGACGACTCTGCCGTCTTTTACATCCAGACAGGGGATGATTCGTTTTGTGATCATACTTGTACCTTCTTTACTGCTTCTTCCAAATCTACTGCTCCGGTGTAATAGGCTTTCCCCAAAATCGCTCCGTACAGATCCAGCGAATTCAGCGCTTCCAGATCATCAAGACTGGAGACTCCGCCGGAGGCCGTGATATTGCCGGAGAAAGAACGCTTCAACTGACGATACAGTTCCAGATTCGGGCCCTGCATGGCGCCGTCTTTGGAGATATCTGTTGCGATGATGGTGGACACTCCGATCTCATCCAGCCGGTGGCAAAACTCGTCGGCGGTCACCGAACTTGTTTTGGTCCATCCATGGGTTGCAACCATGCCGCTGCGGGAGTCTACACCAACCGCGATGGAGGAGCCGTACTTTGCGACGACCTTCTGCAGAAAACCGGGGTCTCCCAGAGCCGCAGTGCCGAGAATCACTCGTGATACACCACAGTCCAGATAACGGAGGATCGTATCTTCGGATCGGATCCCCCCGCCGATTTCGACCTGAAGAGAGGTTTCTTTCGTAATGCTTGCAACAAGATCCGCATGGGGCGTGGTTCCGTCTTTTGCGCCCTGAAGATCCACAAGATGGACCCATTTTGCACCGGAACGCTCAAATCGTTTGGCGACGGAAAGAGGATCTTTGCTGTAGATTGTCATCTGCTGATAGTCACCTTTGAACAGACGAACGGCTTTATGGTCGAACATGTCGATGGCCGGAAATAAAAGCATGTCCGGTCACCTCATTTCACAGAAAGCTCGCAGAATGTTCAGGCCGATCCGTCCGCTTTTTTCCGGATGGAACTGACAGCCGACAGTCTGATCACGGGCAACACAGGCGGTCAGATCCGCACCGTACTCCGTCGTAGCCAGCGTATAATCCTCACAGCGCGTGGCGAAGTAAGTGTGGACGAAGTATACGAAGTCACCGTCTTTGATATACCGAAACAGGGGGTGGTCCGGCTGCTTCATGTTCAGCGCGTTCCAACCGATGTGCGGCACTTTCAGATCCTCCGGAATATGGGGCGTCATATCGACGACATCTCCCGGAATCAGGCCGAGCCCCTCGTGAGTACCGTATTCAAAACTGCGGTCAAACAGCATCTGCATTCCGAGACAGATGCCCATGGTGGGCTTTCCGTTTCGTGCCTCTTCTGCAACGACATCACCCAGCCCGCTCTCTTTGAGTTTTCGGGCGGCATCCTCAAAAGCACCCACTCCGGGAAGGATGATCTTGTCGGCGTTTCGAAGCTCGTTCTCGTCCGAGGTGACGACGGAAGGAACATCGATCATATTTAAAGAACTGTGAAGGGAAAACAGGTTTCCAACACCGTAATCTACGATAGCAAGCATTTACAGCACTCCTTTGGTTGACGGAACGGTATCCGGTCTTTTTTCATCAATGGCAGTGGCCTGGGCCAGAGCGCGGCCGAACCCCTTGAAAGAGGCTTCGATAATGTGATGCGAATTTTTGCCTTCAAACTGAAGCAGGTGCAGGGTCAGTTCTGCCTTTCTCACAAAGGCGGTGTAGAATTCTTCCACCAGTTCGGTATCAAAAGTACCGACTTTCTGCGCTGGAATACACAGGCGGTAGTCCAGATGGCTTCTGCCGGAGATGTCCACGGCACAGAGAACCAGCGCTTCATCCATGGGAAGCCACATGCTGCCGTACCGAATGATGCCCTTCCGTTCCCCAAGAGCCTGCCGGAAAGCATCCCCAAGAGCGATGCCGATATCTTCCGTGGTGTGGTGATCGTCCACCTGTGTGTCTCCATGACAAATCAGGCTGAGATCGTAGCCGCTGTGTGCGGCAAACAATGTGAGCATGTGATCAAGAAAGCCCACACCGGAATCGATATCGCTTTTTCCACTTCCGTCCAGATTCAGAGTGAGTTTGATCTGTGTTTCGGCGGTGTTGCGTTCTACAGAAGCTGTTCTCATAGTCCGCGCTCCTTTCGTATCGTGTCCACTGCATTCAGCAGCGTATCCATCTGCGCCCGTGTGCCGATGGTGATGCGGCACCAGTCCTGTATCCGGGGGGTCTTCCAGTACCGGATCAGAACGCCCAGCTCCCGCAGGGCGCCGTACAGGTCTTCCGCGGTTCCGAAATTCGATCGGACAAACAGGAAATTGGAGACCGAGGGAAGGACGGTAAAGCCACGCTGCTCCAGCTGGCCACGGGTGTATTCCCGCACACGCTGGATCTCTGCAATGTTTTTCCGGAAATACACGTCATCCTGAATGGCGGCGATCCCCGCGGCGGAAGTCATCCGGTTGACATTATACGGGTTGCAGGAATACTTCAGCGTGTTCAGATCCCGAATCAGATCCGGGTTGCCGATCCCGAATCCGAGTCGCCCTCCGGCCAGAGACCGCGATTTGGAAAAGGTCTGGGTCACCAGCAGGTTATCATACTCCCGGATCAGGGGAATACAGCTCTCCCCGCCGAAATCCACATACGCCTCGTCGATGATTACGATATGATCCCTGTTGGATTCCACGATGGAACGGATCTGAGGGATCGCGAGGGGAATTCCGGTGGGTGCGTTGGGATTGGGGATCACAATATTGCAGCCCACCCCGAAATAATCTTCTGCCCGGATGGTAAAATCTTCGTCCAGCGGGATCTTTCGATACGGGATCCCGTTGAGGTCTGCGATTACTTCATAAAAACCATAGGTGATATCCGGAAAGACAAATCCGCAGGCGGCATCCCCAAATGCCATGAAAGCAAAATTCAGGATCTCATCGGATCCATTGGTCATAAGCACTTCCTCCGGACGAACCCCGAAGTATCCGGCAACGGCCTGCGTCAGATCGGTGGAATCCGGATCGGAATACAGGCGGAGCGTTGCAGCAGCGTCCGATGCCGCTTTGACCACTTCGGGAGAAGGAGGGAAGGGGGATTCATTCGTGTTGAGTTTTACAAAGACCTGATCCCGGGGCTGCTCCCCGGGGGTATAGGGCGTCAGGTCATCAAATCTGGAAACAAAAAAGCGACTCATAAATCAGTCCTCGCGAAAACGGATGTCGATACTGTTGGCGTGTCCGTGCAGCCCTTCCTCTTCCGCAAACAGCATGATGCTGTCTTTGATCTCCTCCAGCGCCTCATGCGAGAAGTAGGTGTACTGGGATTTTTTTACGAAATCATCCACGGAAAGAGGGCTTCCGAATCGGGCGGTTCCCGTGGTGGGGAGCGTGTGATTCGGCCCGGCCATGTAGTCACCCAGCGCCTCCGGAGCATCTTTACCCAGGAAAATGGAACCGGCGTTCTTGATTTTTCCTAGATAGGAGAAGGGATCGTCCACGCTGATCTCCAGGTGTTCCGGAGCGATTTCATTGGCACACTCCACGGCTTCATCCAGTGAGGAGGCGATTACGATCTTGCCGTTGTTCTCAATCGACGGTCGGGCAATGTTTTCACGGGGGAGAACCGCCAGCTGCGTCTCCAGTTCCTGCGCCACCCGGTTTGCCAGCTCTTCCGAGTCTGTGACGAGGACCGAGGTGGCCATGACATCATGCTCCGCCTGCGCCAGCATATCAGCGGCGAGGATTCTGGGGTCGTTATTCTTGTCTGCGACGATAAGCACCTCGCTTGGGCCGGCAATCGTGTCGATTGCTACCTTGCCAAAGACCTGCTTTTTCGCTTCGGCGACATAAGCATTGCCCGGACCGACGATCTTGTCGACTTTGGGAACGCTCTCGGTTCCGAAAGCAAGTGCAGCAACCGCCTGCGCACCGCCTACTTTCACAATCTTGTCCACATTGCAGATCTTGGCGGCAGCCAGGATCGCGGAATTGACTTTTCCGTTGCGGTCCGGCGGTGTGACGATGATCAGTTCGGAGCAACCAGCCAGCTTGGCGGGAACGCAATTCATAATCAGCGAGGAAGGATAGGCTGCCGTCCCGTTGGGAACATAAAGACCGACCTTTTCGATGGGTGTGATCTTCTGGCCCAGAACAACTCCGTTTTCCCGCGTCATAACAAATCCGGGACGAATCTGGTGAGAGTGATACTCCGCAATGTTGTCCCATGCCTGCTGGAGCACCTTGCGGTACTCCTCGCTGGTGGAAGTAAACGCCTCTTCGATCTCTTCGTTGGATACGATGAGATCGGAAAGATCGGCGCCGTCAAACTTCCTGGTGTAGTATTTCAGAGCGGCATCTCCCTCTTCCTGAACTTTGTTCAGGATTTCAGTGACCACGGCTCCAACATCCTGAAACAGGGGAGAGCGGATAAACAGAGTCTCGTTAGGAACTTCTCCGTATTTATAGATCTTGATCATGTGTTACTCCTTGGTCTGACAGACTGCGGAAAGGGCCTGGCTCATCGCCGCGATCTCGTCATGTTTAAACTGAAAACTTGCTTTGTTGGCAATGAAACGGGCACTTATGGGAACGATAGTTTCCAGCGCATCCAGCCCGTTTTCTTTCAGTGTTTTTCCGGTCTCCACGATGTCTACGATCACATCGGAAAGACCGAGGATGGGTGCGATCTCTATGGAACCGTTCAGCTTGATTATGCTGATGTCACGGCCCTGTGATTCATAGTATCTTCTGGCAATATGCGGGAATTTGGTTGCGACTTTCAGCGTGCGCGACTCGTCATCCCGGAATGTTTTGGGGCCGGCCACACACATACGGCATTTTCCGATGCCGAGATCCAGCAGTTCATAGACGCGAGGCGAATGCTCCAGCAGGATGTCCTTGCCGGCAACTCCCACATCTGCGGCGCCCCGCTCCACATAAATGGGAACGTCCGATGGTTTTACCCAGAAGTATCGGACACCGCAGGCCTCGTTTTCAAAAGTCAGTTTCCGTTTCGGGTTCAGAACTTCCGGACATTCATAGCCGGCCTGTTCCATCATCCCGTAAACGATCTCGCCCAGACGTCCTTTGGGGAGGGCGACATTTATCATCTTTTTTTCTGTCATGATTCCACCGCCCCGTTTCTCACATCATATCTGGTCCGGAACGAGAAGCCCTTGGGTTCCGAGCATTGAACGCGGACGGTCTCTCCGGCTGCAATGCAGCGGTTGGCTTCCCGGATCGCAAGCGGCAGGTCCGATTCGGAGGGACAGACCAGAACGACATCAAAATCGAATTCCTTCTCCGTGAACCAAAGCGGCTCCAGTGTGTTGAAATAAACGGCAAAGCCCACAGCGCCACCGGACCTGTTCATGCGCGAAACCAGACGATCATACTTTCCTCCGGAGAGAACACTGGAGGAAATGCCTTCGATGAATCCTGCAAACACGATGCCGTTATAGTATTCGATATCATCCACAACGGAAAAATCCAGATGGATGCGGGACGGCCCGAATGCCTTGAGAAGAGCGTCAAGTTCCTTCAGCTCCTCCACTGCGCAACGGCTTTCCTCCGGAAGGGGAAGGGCGTTCAGCTGCGCCAGAACCTCCTCGGTCGGACCGTACAGTTCTGTTAACATCACGAGATTCGAAACGGCCTGAGATTCCATGTCAAAGCGACGGCACAGATCTGTCAGCGCAGGACCGTTTTTGGCACCGAGCACAGCAAAGAATTCGGGCTGATCTTCCGGTCGGATGCCGGCCTGATTCAGGATTCCGGAGACGACCCCGATGTGGGACAGGTTCAGGACATAGGAAGAATGGATGCTCTCCAGACTTCTGGCGGCAAGCATGACCACTTCGGCGGATTCATAAAGACCGATTTCGCCGATGCACTCCAGTCCCGTTTGGGGGATCTCGCTGAAGCCGTCACCGTCTTCCGGAACACGGTAGACATTCTCGTTGTAAAAGACCTTATGTACAGGACAGCGGTCCGAGGCGCTTTTGATAACCGACAGGGTCACGTCCGGTTTTAAGGCCATGAGACGTCCGTCGGTATCACTGAACGTGAGGATCTGCTTGCATGCAAGAAAATTCTTATACTGTGCATACAGGTCGTATTCCTCGAATTTATTTACTTTGTAGGGCAGATACCCGTAAGACTGATACAGCAGGATCAGCCGGGAACGGATCTGGTCTTCGCTGACAGTAGTATTCATACTCACGTTTCTTCCTTTGGTTCAAGTTTCGGCAGGCGGTCCAGGATCAGGGCATAGCCCTGCGCGCCGTATTCCAGACAGCGGTTCACACGGCTGATAGTGGCGGAACTGGCGCCGGTCTGATGTGCGGTCTCGTTATAGGAATCGCCTCTGGCCAGCCGGCGGGCTATGTCCAGCCGCTGCGCCAGATCCTGAGCTTCCTTGATGGTACAGAGGTCTTCAAAATAGCGGCGGCACTCGTCTTCGTTTTTCAGAGCCAGAATGGATTGAAACAGCATATGAAGCTGTTCGGTTTCTGGTAAACCCATGGGATCACCTCTCAGATGTTGTGTTACTTGATTAGCAGAGTAGCACATTAGCGCGCTAAAGTCAATGTACAAACCGTTGGAATTGATCGGCTACTGAAAATGCCGTGTTGTATATTGTGTCGGGACAAAAAAACTGCCGCAGAGAAGATGCTCTCTGCGGCAGATGGCTATGAGAAAACTTATTCCAGCGTCAGATCTCCTTCGCGGATCCAGCCGATCTTTCTTGCGATCTGCCCGAAAATCCAGGAGAGGATTGCAGGAAGAACGAAACAGATCAGGATCATACCGAGCCAGTTCATGGCGTTGGGCGTGATAGCGGAAGCGCCGTTGGCAATGGCGGCCTCACTGGGAGTGACCCAGCCGGTCCATACACCGATGGGGCCGACAAGTCCGCAGGTACCCATTCCGGAGGAAACCGGGGTGCCGTTCATTTCCATTTTGAACAGACAGGTGGCGATGGGTCCGGTGATCGCGGAGGCGATAATGGGCGGAATCCAGATCTTCGGATTGCGCACGATGTTGCCCATCTGAAGCATGGAGGTTCCCAGTCCCTGAGAGACCAGACCACCCCAGCGGTTTTCTTTAAAGGACATAACAGCAAATCCGATCATATTGGCACAGCACCCGGCAACCGCAGCGCCGCCGGCAAGACCGGTCAGGGAAAAAGCTGCGCAGATGGCGGCCGAGGAAATGGGGAGCGTCAGGACGATACCGACGACTACACTGACAATAACGCCCATGAGGAACGGCCGAAGCTCGGTTGCCCACATGATAAAGTAACCGATTGCCGTTGCCGCGCGTCCGATGGGAGCAGCGATCAGATAGGCAAGTCCGATTCCGACGAGAATCGTGACGATAGGAGTAACAAGGATATCGATCTTGGTTTCCTTGGATACCGCCTTACCGAATTCGGAAGCGATCAGTGCGACGAAATATACCGAAAGCGGCCCGCCTGCGCCGCCCAGTGCGTTGGTGGCAAATCCCACGGGGATCAGTGAAAACAGGACCATTGCCGGGGCATGCAGCGCGTAGCCGATGGCCACGGCCATACCGGGACCGACCATGGCAGAAGCAAGTCCACCGATGGTATATGTTGTGGCAGCATCCCCGCTGCCCATGGTAACGATGGGAGCATTTAAGAATCCGATGTGACACTGGGAACCGAGCGTGTTGAGGATGGTGCCCACCAGCAGGGTGCAGAACAGGCCCTGCGCCATGGCGCCCAATGCGTCGATTCCGTAGCGCTTCAGAGAGATCTCAATGTCCTTGCGCTTCATGAATGCTTTAACTTTGCTCATAGGATTATTCTCCATAAAACAATAAGATACACAGGTGTCAAGACATCTGTGTATCTCAATATAGATGGCAGGGTATTGTTTGTCAACGGTAATTAAAAGATTAACTATTCTCGTGGAAAAGCAGGCCTGCCTGCTTCAATTCTCTGCAGGTCCGGTCGTAGGTCTCCCTTCCGTCACAGGACAGGGTGTGAAGATGGATCCCGCCGGTAAGGGCAGACAGGGGCTGTGCCTGTTCCGAGCTGATCTTTTCCATAAAAACGGTAACGTCGTAGCGGGAAGAGATGTCCAGCGACCCGATGATCTGTCCGTAAACCGGGTGTTCCACGATGACATCCACAACGGTACATCCGTTGTCGACCATAATATTCAGTTCACGCCGCATGTCTTCCGGATCCTCGTGCACACAGGCGACAGATCCGAGATAACCTGCGGGACGACGGCTTTGGGCCATCGTGTATCCGCGAGGGGTTGCGATGATCTGTTCTCCTGCAGCACGCAGGAGAGCAATATCACCAACGATGATCTGCCGGCTGACATCAAACTGGGAAGCGAGCTTTGTGGCACTTACCGGGGAAGAGGAATCAAGAAGAATCTGCAGAAGCCGTTCTCTTCGCACCTTGGCTGTCATTGTTAGGAGTCCTTTCCCGAGCTTTCGTTAAGCATCTTGTCCTTCAGCGCCATCAGCTTTTCGGACAGATCGACATAGTAGTTATGCGGGTTGTCGAAGCGCTTGACTTCCGGCCAGAGTGTATCCACCTGTTCCTTGCAGTAGGCCTGGATTTCCTTGAGCGTCGGCATCTCGTAAACGAGCTCGCCGTTCTGGAAAATGGGAACCAGAAGTTCCTTGGCAACATAGTTGTCATAGGTCTTCTTTTTCCAGCGCGCCTCGGGGTCACAGATGGTGATGGGCTGAGAGTCGTCCACGGTCTCATCATGGAGGCAGATATAATCCGCTTCCGCCATGCCGGTCTCCTTGTCGTAAAACCGATAGGTGTGCTTGAATCCCGGGTTCGTGATCTTGGCGGTGTTTTCGCTGATCTTGATCTTGGGAATAATGGTACCGTCATCGTCTTCCACTGCGCACAGTTTGTATACACCGCCGAATACCGGAGAGGAACTGGAGGTAATAAGACGTTCGCCAACACCGAAGTTGTCGATGGCCGCGCCCTGATGCAGAAGTTCCGTGATCAGACGTTCATCCAGAGAGTTGGATACGGTGATCTTGCATTCCGGCCATCCGGCCTCATCCAGCATCTTGCGTGCTTTTACGGTGAGATAGGTCATGTCACCGGAATCGAATCGGATTCCGCATTTTGTGATGCCCAGCGGTTTCAGGACTTCATTGAACGCGCGGATCGCGTTGGGAACACCGGATTTCAGGGAATTATAGGTGTCCACCAGCAAAGTGGCGCTGTTGGGATAGCATTTGCAGTAAGCAACGAACGCCTCATATTCGGAGTCGAACATCTGGACCCAAGAGTGCGCCATGGTTCCCAGTGCGGGAACACCATAGATCTCATCAGAGACCGCACAGGCGGTTCCGATGCAGCCGCCGATATATGCGGCACGGGCACCGGTCACGGCAGCGGTAATACCCTGGGCGCGACGGGAGCCGAATTCCATCACGGCACGGCCCTTGGCTGCGCGGACGATGCGGTTTGCTTTTGTGGCGATGAGGCTCTGGTGATTCAGAGCCAGCAGAACATAAGTCTCGATGAGCTGAGCCTGGATCGAGGGAGCCTTTACCGTCATAAACGGTTCCATGGGGAAGATGGGAGTTCCTTCGGGGACCGCCCAGATATCTCCGGTAAACTTGAAGTTTGCCAGATACTCTAAAAACCCTTCGGAGAAGAGGTTGCGGCCGCGGAGATAAGCAATATCTTCCTCGTTGAAGTGAAGATCTTTTATGTAATCGATTACCTGCTCCAGCCCTGCAGCAATGGCAAAGCCTCCCTTGTCCGGGACGGAACGGTAGAACACATCAAAATAAGAGATCTCATTTCCCATGTTGTTCTGGAAATAGCCATTTCCCATGGTAAGCTCGTAGAAATCGAACAGCATTGATAAATTAATGTTACTTGTCTTGTCCATCAGGATACCTCCTTGAGGTTTGATGGTATCAATTATATCCTTTGCCGGAATGCAAAGCAATGAAAACGGCAGGGAAACATTGACAAAAATGAGATAATGTTAAGACACCTATCTAGACGGCTGACAGAATGCAAAAAAAGAACTCAAAATGAAGGAAAGAATTGTAAAATACCGTTCATTGACATTGTTTTATGGCAGTAATATGATTTATTCAGAGAAAAATACGACAGGATGGAAAACGAGAGATTCTAGCGTTTAAGGAAAGGAAAAAACGGTAAGAAATGAGTGATGTTTTCTTTGCTCCCGGACGCACGGAGCTGGCAGGAAATCATACCGACCATCAAAAGGGACGTGTCATTGCAGCTGCCGTAGATACCGGTCTTACAGCCCACTGCGTCAAGAACAATGACAATGTTATCCGGATTCGGTCCGAAGGTTTTGGAGAGGACGAGATCCGTCTGAGATATCTGGATGTCAAACCGGAGGAATTCGGCACAACCAGAGCCCTGGTTCGCGGTGTTGCCGCGGCAATGCAGGATTTCTGTCTGGATATCGGCGGGTTTGACGCGGTCGTGACCAGCAATCTGCCGGCGGGTTCGGGGCTTTCTTCCTCCGCGGCATTTGCGGTGCTGATGGGAAAGATTCTCAACGCTTACTACAACGACGGGAAACTGGAGCCCATCGTGATTGCACGGCTGGCACAGCAGGCGGAAAATCAGCACTTCGGCAAGCCGTGCGGACTGATGGATCAGCTGGCAAGCTCTCTGGGATCCTGTGTATACGTGGACTTCGCTACCGATGAGATCCTCCCCATTGAAACGAGATTCGATGAAATGGGCCTGACACTGTGCCTGACCAATACGGGAGGCAGTCACGCCGGGCTTGAGACCTCCTATGCGATGATCCCGTCCGATATGACCTACATCGCGAGTCTTTTTGACAAAGGCGTTCTTTCGGAGGTCGATCCGGCGGAGTTCCGATCCCGGGAATGGGATGTGTCCTACCGGCCGGTCCGCAGGGCAAAACACTTCTTCGATGAGAACGAGCGTGTTCCCAAAATGAGAGATGCCCTCCTCCGCAAAGACGGGGAAACGTACATGAAGCTTATGAATGCGTCGGGCAGATCTTCGGAGCAGTATCTGAATAATATCGTGACCAGCGCCACCGGAGATACCAAGCTGGAAGAAGGTCTGGAGCTGAGCGCAAAACTGCTGGAAGGGAAAGGCGCATGGCGCGTCCACGGAGGCGGATTTGCAGGATGTGTTCAGGCACTGATGCCCCACGAGTATTTCGAAGAATATAAAAAGGGCATGGAGGCGCGGTTCGGAGCCGGTTCCTGCCAGGTCCTGAAAATCTGAATAAAATAGGAGCTGCCTCTGTATCTGTTGTGGTACAGAGGCAGTTTTTTGCGCATTTTTGGCCTGTTACCGGGATCTCTGCGGAACAATATGTGCGAAAAAAGGATCAAATCGCGTTATTTGCCGGAAAACTGTGATAATAGCAACAAAGACAAAGTGGGCGAAAGTTACAGAATTCAGTTAATCTACTCGTTGAACTTGACCAAAAACGATGGTAGAATCGACAGTATCTCACAAAGAAAAGGTGAAATACTGTGTTGATAGATTCCTATTTCAATCGATTTGTTCTGCCGGAGGACCTGACCGACGCTGTGACAAACTGCCAGTGGCGCTGTTATCCGGAGACCAAAGAACAGCTGGAGGAACTGTGTTTCGGACCCACACACAGCTCCCGGTTCGATGTTACATATACCATTCCCGGCAAGGGAGTTTTTAAAGAAGCGGAGGTCGTACGATGCAAAAACGGCCCGGTTGTCAACTTTATGGAAGACTATATGCGCCGCCGCGATCCCGACTGCATGTGCATCGGAGATGATCTGCCGTCGGACAAGCCGTATTTTAAGGACCGTTACGGATATGAGTTTTCCAAACTGCGTAAAGAGACCATGGAGTGGTTTAAGGATCAGAGCGTGATCCTGCTGCCTTTCCGCGCCGGAGGAAAATACTACGGATATGATTCTCTGATGGTATGTCCTTCCAATGCGGCATTCTTCGCTCTTTCTCTTGCCAACATGCAGGGATTTGTGGGCATCCATGAGATCGGGGAGAACTACAAGCCACGCGCCATCATCTATGTGGCGCCGCCGTTCCGTGTCACACACTTTAAGGGAAAACAGGTAGTCGTCCATCAGCGCAGTGAGGATCTGCACGAAGTGTTTGCATACAATCTGTATCCCGGTCCGTCTGCGAAGAAGGGCGTTTTCTCCGTGCTGCTGGATATCGGCGAGCATGAAGGGTGGATCACCAACCACGCATCTGCGGCACTGCTGGAGACACCGTATGAGAATGAAGTCGTTTTCATGCATGAGGGCGCATCCGGCGGCGGCAAAAGCGAGATGCTGGAGGAGATCCATAAGGAGGAAAACGGACAGATCCTGGTGGGAACCCACACGGTCAGCGGCGAGAAACATTATCTGACCATCAGTGAGACCTGCAAGATCCATCCGATCGCAGATGATATGGTCCTTGCGCATAAGGACATGCAGAACGGATCCGGACATCTGGTCATTGCGGACGCGGAAGACGGCTGGTTTTTGCGGATGGACGGCGACAACTACTACGGCAACAGCCCCATGTATGAGCGGATCAGCATTCACCCGCCGGAACCGCTGGAATTCTTCAATATGGATGGTGTTCCAGGCGCGACATGTCTCATTTGGGAACATGTGGAAGAGTCCACCGGAAAGCCCTGTACGAATCCCCGGGTAATCATCCCCCGGGAGATGATCGACAACATCATCCCCGGCAATGAACCGGTGGAAGTCAATATCCGATCCTTCGGAGTCCGCATGCCGCCTTCCACGGTGGAAAATCCCAATTACGGAATTATGGGAATGGTTCAGTTCGTTCCCATCTCTCTGGCATGGCTGTGGCGGCTGGTGTGCCCCCGCGGATTCAAGAATCCTTCCATTGCCGATTCCAATGCGGGAAGCGGACTGAAGGCCGAGGGCGTCGGTTCCTACTGGCCCTTCGCCACAGGACAGAAGATCACCCAGGCAAACCTGCTCCTTCACCAGATGATGAACACGCAGGCGACGCTGAACGTGCTGATCCCCAACCAGTATATCGGTGCGTATCACATCGGTTTTGCCGGCGAGTGGCTGGTGAGAGAATATCTTGCCAGAAGAACGGGCAATGTCCGAATGAAGGACCTGGTGGAAGCACGCTGTCCGTTGTTCGGGTATTCCCTGGCCGACATGAAGATCGACGGACAGCATATCCGCAGAACGTTCCTTCGTCCGGAGCTGCAGTCCAAGGTCGGCTTTGACGGCTATGATGCCGGTGCGAAGATCCTAACCGACTTTATCAAAGAGCAGATTGCCCCGTTCAATACCAACGGGCTCAATCCCATCGGCCGCAACATCATTGAACTGGCACTGAATGATGCTCCTCTGGAGGAATATCTTGCCATCACACCGATGAATATTCGGTAAACCCCAAAAACAGAGCAAAGACCACTGACAGCCGGGCGGCTGACGGTGGTCTTTTTTAATATTGCATGGGAAAATATGGCAAACGCTTGTATCAGACAGAATAATTTGGTAAAAAGGAAAAAATGGGTTATTATTGCGTCTTTTAAAGATATAAAGAAAAACCTCGCACAGGAGAACCATATGAGGGAAGAAAAACAGATTGCGCGGATCATGAACAAAAAGATCCGGCACATGGAAAAAAGAGAGCTGGAGGGGATATCCAGCATCAACAATCTGGTCGCCTTGAAGCGCTGCGGAATCTACCATATCGATGTTGAGTTTGATGACGGAAAGACTGCGGAACTGCTGATGAAGATCAAATCCAACAACGTGGTGAAGAACGGCATCAATCTTGTAAGCGGCAAAGATTTCCGGCTGATGAAGGAGCTGCTGCTTCACAGGAAAGTACTGGGATATGACCAAAGCTATCTCCGGGAAGATGTTCTTTACCGGGGGATCGAACCGTCGCTGAAAAATGCCATGATCGATTATTACGGTTGTTACAACGATCACCGGAGCGGCACGAGAAATCTGCTGTTCAAGTACTATGTCTGGAAAGAGAAAGAGCTGAATGCAGGGGATCTTCAGGCGGTACTGGATCGGATCCTTCCGTTTCACATCTTCTATATGGGAAAGGAAGATGCGGCCGCAGAACTCCAGCTGAACAAATACAGCAGCAGAGACTATTACAAAGCAAGACCGTGCCTTCATATGATGTTTGATCTCCGGGAAGAAGAGAACAACCGCACATACGGAACGGAACGGATTCGAGAGATCCACGCCTTTATTGACAGGATCCATGAGGAAGAGGAACGCCACAGCGCGTTTAAAACGCTGACGCACAATGATTTCTCATCCCGCAACTTTTTTGTTCAGGGAGAGGAGGTCATGTTTTATGATTTTGAACTGGCCTGTTATCAGATTCCGGAGCACGACGTTGCGGAACTGCTTGTTTATGAGTGCGGGACCGTTTCGGATGAGGAGATCCGGGAGCTTCTTCACCGGTACTACTGCCGGCTGAGGGAAGAATCTCCGTATGATCTGACGGAACAGGAATACCTTGATCGGGTACTCTTCTGTATCAGGGAGTTCATCGTCAACAGACTGAGCCTGCTGAGGATCGTCTCCGAATCCATCGAAATTGATTTTATTGAACAGCTTCTCATCAACACAAATCGCCTGCTGGATCTTTTTCAGCAGAAGGAAGGAGAGAGAGGACTACTATGAATAAGGAACTGGCCATCCTGCAGCTTGCAGACTACAAGGAATACTTTGAGCAAGGAAGATCCTCCTGTTACCTGATCATTAACAACAAACTGGAAGAGTACCCATGCATGTTCGGATTTGCGGAATTTTCCGATGATCTGGAGGAAGTGAAAGAGCTGTTCCGAAAAGTGGAAGCGAGAGCCCGGGAACTGGGGCAGAAGCATCTGATCGGACCGGTGAATTATACGACGTGGATGAGCTATCGATGGGCGATCAGCCAGTATGATCAGAAATACTATCCCGACTGCGAGAACCCGCCGTACTATGTTGATTTTATCCGACAGCTGGGATACCGGGAGCTGTACACCTATCGAAGCGCTCACATCAACACAAACAATGTTCTGTTTGAGTCCGGCGAAGAGATCTTCCGGAAAAAGCAGAAGGAAGGATTTGACTTCAAACTCTACCGGGGAGAAGAATCCTATCAGATCGTAAAAGACATTTTTGATGTCTCCATCGATGCGTTTCAGGGAAGCCTTCTGTATTCGGAGATTCCCTTTGAGGTGTTTCAGGAAATCTATCTGGAATGGACCAAAAAGATTCCCGAGATCCATGTTTTTGCAGCTTTTAAAGACGGGAGAGCCGCCGGGTATGTGATGAGCTATGCAAACCCATACGATCCAGCTCAGTATATCTCGAAAACGGTAGGGGTGCGGAAAGAGTTTCAGAAGCAGAAACTGTACGTTGCACTGCTGTATTTCGGAACAAAATTTGTTCGAGAGCTGGGCTATGACCAGACCGTCTACCATTTCCAGTGTGAGCAGCGAAGCACATTCAAACGCTATGACAGCACTGTGGAAGATCAGGAAAAACGGTATGCGGTATTTGTAAAGGAGCTGACAGAATGAGATGTAAAAGATGTCTGAACGACGAGACTGTCCGCGGGATCTCGTTTGATTCCTCCGGTGTGTGCAACTTCTGTCGAAACTATGAGAAAATCGGAGCTCAACTGGAGGATGAAAATGCACTTCACCAGTTGTTTCAGGAACGTGTGGATGCAGTGCGCGGCAAGCACCGGTACGATGCAGCCCTGGGAATCTCCGGAGGAAAAGACAGCGAATTTGTCCTGCATGAGCTGGTCCGAAAACACGGTCTGCATGTCTGCACGTTTACACTGGATAACGGCTTTCTGTCCAAGGAGGCCAAAAAGAACATCGACAAGACGGTGCGGACATACGGAGTCGATCACGAGTACATCACTTTTGACCGGGCCATGCAGCAGAGGCAGTATCATTATTCCATGAAGCATTTCCTGGTTCCGTGTATCGCATGTTCCTATACGGGATATGCAGCGATGATCAACTATGCCGTAAAAGTGGATGCAGGTATGTGTGTTCACGGCAGATCTCCGGAACAGATGCTGCGAAGATACGGCAATGATGTCTTTACCAGATTCGTGGACATGGGATTGAAGAGCATCCACGAGATCGACATTGCGGAAAGCTATGCCGGTCTGCTGGAAAGCGTCCGGGAAAAAGTGGACGAAGGAATTTACAACGATATTCGGAGCATAGCGTTCGACGGGGTGGATGGAATTGAATTCCGGGAGTTCGTACCCTATTTTCTCTATTACCGATATGATGAAAAGGAGATCGTCCGGTTTCTGAAAGAGGAAACAGGATGGACGCCCCCCGAAGACTATAACCACTATGACTGCTCCATTCACAATGCCACAAAGTATATCTATCAGTGTGCAGAGGGCAGGCCTCACCGACTGCCGGAGATCAGCGTGCTGATACGGATGGGAATGATGTCCCGGGAGGAAGCGCTGGAGATGCTGGAGCAGGAACAGATGGTAGAAAAACCGAAAGAAGAACTGAAGGAACTGTGCAGGTACGCAAAGGTCAGCCCGACCATTCTCCTGGCAAAGGCGGAGCTCTATAAGAGAAAACGGAAATGACGAAGTACTTTCTGAACTACTGGGTGTACGGCATTGGGGCAGTCATCGCCGCAGGCCTCTACAGCATAGTCACGGGGCATTTCTGCTGGGAAATGCTCCCGGTTGCCCTGTGTACGTTCTATCTGGTACGCGCGGCAGATGACTATCTGGATTATGATACGGACAGAAAAGAAAAACCGCTGACCAGGCAGCAGCTGAGGAGCCTGATCATCGGACTTGCGGCGGTCTTTCTGCTGCTGCATCTTGTTTTTTTCCGGATTCCCGGACTGGCCAGCATTCTGCTGCTGGGATATCTGGCATGGATGAACCGGGTCGAGCCGCTGAAACTGCTGTTTCTGCCGCTTCTGACCTTTTACTATCTCAGTATGTATCTCGGATGGAAGGACCAACGGACGCTGATCACGGCGGGAGTGTGTCTGGTTCTCGCGGCAGGTTTTCACTTGTACAAACTGCGCCGTCGCAAAAATGAGGCGGAGCAATAGAAAACTATTTTCTATGAAGAACGAAAAACGGGAAGGAACGGACAAGGCATGTCAAGAAAGAACAACCATTCAGAAAAAACCGCAATTTGGAATGGCAGAGGCGAAGAATTATCCCGGCGGAAAGTAGGAGGAAAGGCCTATAATCTGGGACATCTGAACACCATTCCGGATATTTCCGTGCCTCGATGGATCTGTCTGACTACGGAGTTCTTTTATGAGTTTCTTGGAGACCACCGCGAGGAATACGAGGGGCTTCTGGCCGATTATCAGGAGGAATCCAGGGAGAAGATCCTCGCACTGCTAGACCGTTGCCGCTTTTCCGATGCGCAGAGGAATCTTCTTCAGGATGCCCTGACACAGGAACTAGCCGGTGCGGAGAAGGTCGCTGTGCGGTCCAGTGCCGTGGATGAGGACTCTGCAGATCAGTCTTTTGCCGGAATGATGGAGTCCACGCTCAATGTCAGCACGGAAGAAGAGATCGAAAAGGCGATCTGTGACTGCTACCGATCCTGTTTCTCTCCCCGTATCATGGCTTACAGGCAGCAGCATGGTCTGATCAACCGGGAGATCGCCGCTGCGGTGATCATCCAGGAGATGGTGGATGCGGATTATGCAGGGGTTCTGTTTACGGTCAACCCCAACACGAACAATCCCGATGAAACACTGATCAGCGTCGTGAAAGGCCTGGGCGAACAGCTGGTATCCGGCGAGAAAGACAGCATGGATTATGTTGTCGACCTGCAGGAACAGATCCTCAAAAACGGGGAAAGCGGGTTGTCGGAGGATGTAATCCGGACACTTGCCCGACAGGCAAGGATCATAGAGGACAGTTATGATCCGAAAGTGGGTCAGGACATGGAGTTTGCCATAAAGGATTCCGCGATATGGTTTCTGCAGTGCCGTGCCATTACAGCATACAGCCATCTGGATCTTCGGAAGCCGCGCACGATCCTGGACAATTCCAATATCATTGAGAGCTATTCCGGTGTGACCACACCGCTGACATTTACCTTTGCAAAGGAAGTATACGGAAAGATCTATCACCAGACAGCCAGAAATTTTCTGGTCAGCGAGGATGTCCTTCGTGATGTGGATGATGATCTGAATAACATGCTGGTCTTTTTTGAAAACAAGGTCTACTACAAGCTGAACAGCTGGTATCGGATGACTTCTCTGTATCCGGGATACGATAAGAACAAGGGATACATGGAGAAGATGATGGGAGTTAAAGTCCCGCTGGTCGAAACCGAGGAACAGGCAAATGAACGAGCAGCAAGGATCCACCGGCAGTTTTTGAAGAAAATGATCCGGATGAAGAAAGACAGCGATGCGTTTCTCCGCCGGTTTGAAGAAGTGACAGGCCCATATCAGAATCAGAGATTTGAAGGCTTGAGCAGTCAGGATCTACTGGGAATCTACGGAGAACTGGAGGAAAAGATCCTGGACGAATTTACCACGCCCATTGGGAATGACATGGGCGCGATGGTGTTCTACGGAAAGCTGACGGACAGCCTGCAGCAGCACGGTGTCCCGGACAGTGAAGGCGCGCTGAGCAGCGTGCTCAGCCGTCAGGGAAATGTTGAGAGCGCAAAGCAGACGACAGATCTGCTGGATATCGTGGAAGAAATCCGCGGGGACAGCGATCTGAAACAGCGCGTTCTGAATGACGAGTTTTCTCTGGAGGACGGAAGCGAGATCGCGGAAAAGCTGAAGGACTATATCCGCCGATTCGGATCCCGCAGCATGGATGAGCTGAAACTTGAGACCATCACCATGACGGAGGATCCGGCATTTCTGTTCCAGACGATAAAAAACTATCTGGCAATGAATCCGGCAAAAAACCTCGGGCAGGAAAACACACCGGGTGAAGACCGGGAACAGCAGATCTATCAGTGTTACAAGCCGCTGGAACGGCCGAAAGTCCGGCTGCTCATCCGAATTACCAAATTCTTTATACGTAACCGGGAACGGCTTCGTCTGAGAAGGACCTATATCTATGACATCGTTCGAAATATCTTCCTCGGGATCGGAAGAAATTTTGAACAGGAAGGACGCATTGACCATTACCGGGATATCTTCTATCTGGAAAAGGATGAGATCACGGAAATAGTTCAGGGAACGCTGACCGACGATGTCCGTCAGCGGATTGAAGGAAGAAAAGAAGAATACCGCGAAAACAAGAAAAAAGAAACGTTTGAGCGGATGTATTTCTATGGAGATATCTGCAGAGAAAACATGATCCCGATATACAGCCAGCAGGAAACAGCACCGGAGGAAGGTGTGCTCCGGGGCGTTGCCGGAGGAGGAAAGGCCACAGAAGGTATCGTCTGTTATGTCGAGGATCCGGAAGATCCGTTCCTTCAAGGTCACATCCTGATGGCAAAGCGAACCGATCCGGGATGGACCATTCTGTTCCCCATGGCAGAGGCAATCATTATCGAACGGGGAAGCGTTCTGTCCCATTCCGCCGTAATCGCACGGGAGATGGGCATACCCCTTGTGGTGGGCGTCCGCGGCCTGACGGAGCAGATCCATGACGGAGACAAGGTGCGGGTAGACGGCATCAACGGAACCATCGAGATTTTGGAGAGGCATCAACATGGAAGCGAAATTTGATTTTATACGTTATTCGAACTGCTGGGAGGACTCGGAAAATCTGCTGAAATCACTGGAGATTCGGGGACGGAGAGGAGCGTCCATCCTTTCTGCAGGAGACAATACTCTCGCCATGCTGCTGGGAGACCCGGAATCGATAACGGCATTTGATATCAACCCGACCCAGATCCATCTTTTTTACCTGAAAAAAGCGGGATTTGAGATGCTCAGTCACAGAGATCTTCTGGCCCTCCTCGGAATCGGAGGGACAGAGCGGTCCTGGGCGCTGTTTCAGTCTCTGGAACCGGTGATGGATCCGGAAGCGTTCCGGTACTTTTACGAACATCCGGAATTCTTTGAAAAAGGGATCGTCCATATCGGAAAATTTGAACGATACTTTCAGATCTTCCGCGACCGGGTGGTTCCGCTGTTCACAACGAAAAGAAAAATGGCAAAACTGGCCGCATTTCATGATATCGAAGCACAGAAAAAGTATTATGACCGCTGGGTCAACAACCGGAGGATGAAAGCGATATTCAAGGTGTTCTTCGGCTTCCGCATGATGGGAAAACTGGGGCGCGACCGTGCATTTTACAATTATGTGGAGGACAAGGAGAACAGCGCATCCAACATCAAGAAGACAGCGGATTCCGGAATGGGAAGGATTCCAAACTGGAACAACCCCTACATGACCTATGTCCTGACCAATCAGTTTACCGAAGACGCGCTCCCGTATTATCTGCAGGAGCAGTTTCATGAAACGATACGCAGCCGGCTGGACCGCATCGAAGTGAAACGAGGCACCCTGCAGGAACTTGACGGCAGGTACGGATTCTTCAACCTTTCCGATATTTTCGAATATATGAGCGAGGAACAGTTTGAAGAGAACATTCAGAAACTCCGGGAGCTTTCTGTACCCGGTGCCCGCGTTGCCTATTACAACATGCAGAACCGCCGATATCTGCCGGGAACGGAGTTCCGTTATCTGAAAGAGCTGTCCGAACGGCAGACCATGGCAACAAAGTCTTATTTCTACCGTGATTTTGTGGTCTACGAAGTTGGGGAGAACAAATGAGCAGGATTGTACAGGAATTCTATAAATCGTGCGAGGAGAACAAAGAACGCACTGCGGTGTATTATCTCCGGAAAAACAGGCGGGAGAGCCGGACCTTTGCGGAACTGAGAAAAGAAGTCGAAGAAATGGTATCGGTACTGCATCATCACGGCGTACAGTCCGGAGACCGGGTCCTTACATTTACCAGTTCCGGCTACACGCTGTGTCTGTTCATGCTGGCGACTATGTGCATGGGTGTTTCCGTCATGTACGTGGACATCTATGCAAAACAGGAAAGTCTGCAGGAGATTTTTCAAAAGACCAGACCGCATCACATCCTGGTTTCCAACCACACAAAGCTGGCAAGGAATGCATTTCCGGCTTTCCGGGAGATCCGCAGCGTGATCAATATCGATCACGTTTACAGTGAGCGTCCGGAAAAGGAGTATGTTCCGGATGAGATCGAAGAAGACGCGGCCGGGCTGATAACAGTAACGACTGGATCGACCGGGACGCCGAAACTGTTTCTCCGGTCTCATGGCGATCTGTATGAGCAGCTTCGCCTGACGACCAGAAACAATGAAGCGAAAAAGAATGAGGATATCGTTCTTACGACGTCCTATATCTATATCTTTTCAAACCTTATCCAGGGCATGACGACTGCCATTCCCAACGTGAATCTGGGCAGGAAGAATACGGAAAAGATCATTCGCAAGCTGGAGAAGTTCCAGGATCTGGCCATCACCCGGATCATGACGTCCCCGGATTTCTGTCTGCGCACACCCAATATGTATCCGCACCTGGAACTGATGTATTTCGGCGGCGCGGTCCTGAACCTCCATGAGGCGGAGATCATAAAGGAAAAATATCCTGACTGCAGGATCATTTATATTTACGGCTCCACAGAGTGTAATCTCATAGCCATGAATACGCTGGATGAATTCATCCGCGACCTGAAAGAAGAAGGGATCTGTTCCCTGGGAAGAGTGTGTGACGGCGTTTCAGTCCGGATCGATGACAACGGGCATATCCTGGTACGAAGCGATGCGCTTCTCACGAAGTCCTTTGAGGACATCCGCCTGCAGGACGGATACTATGACACTCACGATGTGGGGATGCTGAAAGAAGAAAGGCTTCTGTATCGTGGAAAGCACGGATTTTATGTCCCCGTCGAGGGACAGCAGCTCTGTGCAAATGAGATCGAACAGCAGGTGATCCTTCAGTTCCCGGCGATCCCGAAATGTGCAGTTGTATACCAGAACGGAGAAACGGTCCTGTTTTATGAAAAGAGCAGCACAGAACCGGAGATGATCCGAAGCTTCCTCCGGGAGCACTACCGGCTGGAAGCCAAGGTGGTGTGCCTGGACCCCATTCCCAAAGACATCAAGCACCATACGAAGATCAATTATCTGAAGCTGAAAAAACTTGTAGAAAAGGAACAGAAACGTGGATGTCAATAAGCTGCTGAAAGAAGATTACCAGAAATGGAAAAACAACCAGTATATCTTCCAGAAGGTACAGGGACGATTTGAGGGAACGACGTTTGGTCAGTTCACCGAAGACACCTATCGCCTGGCGGAGTACCTGCTCCGGCTCGGGCTGGCGGATGAAAAGGTCATTATCTACGGGAGAAATTCCTATTCCCTGATGGTGGCGGATCTTGCCGTTACAGCATTTGTGGGAATCAGCGTTGTGGTAGCCAAAGATATGAAAGGGGAAAGCGTTCGGAAGCTCGCAGAAGCCATCGGCGCCAGAGCGATCCTGTATGCGTCGGAGAAGGAAGAGACCGTTCGGAAGATCCCGGAGACGATGAAGATCCGGACGCTCTGCTTTGATGAGATCCCGCACCTGCCGGAAAGTGAACAATTGTTCCATCTTTCATCCCGGGATCCGGATGTCTGCAGCAAAATCGTGTTCTCTTCCGGAACAACAGGGCCGTCCAAAGGCGTCCAGCTGTCACTGAGAAATATCTTTTTCGGCTATTCGGAGCTGTCCAAGAGAGTCCAGTATACGACGGAAGACAGGGTGTACCTGTTTCTTCCTCTGAATCATGTATACGCCAGCTGCTACTGTTATTATTTGTCTCTAATTGACGGGTACCAGATCTTCCTGGCATCGTCCACTTCAAAGATTGCGGAGGAACTGCTGGAGTCACAGCCCACCTTCTTCTGCGCGGTTCCGCTTGTGTATAAGAAACTGCTGGATCAGTACGGAGATCAGATCGGGCAGGCTTTTGGGTCAAGGATCCGCTTCCTTTTCTGCAGCGGGGCACCATGCCCGAAGGAACTTCGAAGAGCCTATCGCGGACTTCCCATGCTGCAGGCTTTCGGAATGTCCGAAACTGCCGCCTCTTTCTCCATCGATTATCCGGGAGATCAGGACGATGACAGCGCCGGTACGATCTTCTCCAACATTGATGCCAGAATCTTCGATCCGGATGAACAGGGCGTCGGGGAGATTATTGTAAAGGGAGAAAATGTCTTTCTCGGATACCTGGATGAACAGCTGACAGAAGAGTGTTTTGATGAAAACGGATACTTCCACACCGGAGATATCGGCAAGATCCGAAACGGCAAACTGATCGTGCTCCAGAGGAAGAAGAAAACGCTGGTGGGCTCCAACGGTGAGACCATGGATGTGACGGCATTGTCGGAAATGCTGTGTGCGCTTGATCCCAATATTCACCGCGCAGATCTGACCCTTGTCCGTGACCGGCTGTCGGCAGATCTTTATGTGAAAGATCCAGCCCGATCCGTTGAAGCCGCCGTTGAACAGTACAATCAGAAGGTGCTTCGGCATGAGCGCATCGAGCACGTAAACATCATTCCGGATTCACTGGATAAACGGCTGAAATAAAAAAGAAATACGCAGGACACGGTCAGAAACGGTCCTGCGTATTATTATTGATTATCAGTGTTCTGTCAGTCGGAATCCATATCTTCCAACGCATCCAGCCCATGTTTTGCTTCGGGTCTTGAGTCACCGTGTCGGACAAAGAGCATTGTGAAGAAGGCCAGTCCGGTAAAGATAGCAGCATATGGGAACAGAGACGTCATACCGAGCTTGTCCATAAGATAACCGGAAAAGACCGGTGTAACGACCTGTGCTGCCATGGAAGCAGAATAATAATAGCCGGTGTATTTGCCCACATCGCCGCCGGAACACATTTCCACGACCATGGGGAAGGAGTTGACGTTGATCGTTGCCCAAGCGATTCCTGCAAGAGCAAAAATGCAGTTCATGATCAGCGTCGGACTGTCAGCCCGCATGAAGATACCGGCGGTGAACGCTGTTGTCAGCATGATGACACCCGCGATAATGGTCTTCTTTCTGCCGATCTTGGAGGCAATGATGCCGACGGGCAGGTAGGAGATGATCGCTGCAGCCTGGGCAATGATCAGGGTGAAGTTATAATCCTTGTGGAGAATATTGCTGGCATAAACGGAATACTTGGAAGTGATTGCGTTGTATCCCATAAACCATAATACAATGGACGACAGGATCAGGAGCAGGGAAGTCCTTTCGCCGGGCCCCAGTTTTTTGTGTTCATGATCCTCTTCGGGATCGGCATCTTCCAGAAGACCGTAACGCTCGCTGTCCTTGTGCATTTCTGCCACAAATTTGGGTTCCCGGACGGTGAGGAGGAAGATTACCAGAGCAATGATCATGATCAGGGCAATGGTGGAGAAATATCCCACATAGCTCATCAGGGAGTTTCGAACAGCACTGGTGGCAAAGACCATTCCGAGGATCAGCACCAGAATTCCGCCGGCGCTTCCCATGAGATTAATGACGGCATTTGCCTTGGATCGGAGCGGCTTCATGGTGACGTCCGGCATCAGCGCCACAGCCGGAGATCGTGCGATGGCCATGGATACCAGAACTATCAGCAACAGAAGAATAAAGAATATCAGAGTGCTGGGAGATTCCGCCGTCGTCTGCCAGGCATACGCCTGACGTGCAGGGACGACATAATTGGTATAATCCGGGTTCGTAATGGTGGAATCGCCCTCAGTGATCTGACTCTGAATTGCCGTGAACTCCTCCGCGGTATACAGTTCGGAAAGCACGAAGGAATCACCTTCCGGAGTCAGAAGGGACTGATCCTGTTCTGCGGAATAAATGGTCTGCATGGCAACGGGATCATCGATGGCGGAGACCTCGGACAGATGCTTCAGCTGAGCGGCATCCACAAAGGAAAGTCCGACAAAGGCCACGACCGCTACCAGTGTGCCGGCGACGATAAACGGGGTGCGCCGTCCGAACCGGCTGGTGCTTCGGTCCGACAGAGAACCGAACAGAGGGAGCAGGAACAGGGCAAGGATATTGTCCAGCGCCATAATAAAACCGGACCAGGTCTGCTTCATGCCAAACTTGTTGGTCAGGATCAGCGGGATCGTATTATCATATGCTTGCCAGAATGCGCAGATCAGAAAAAAGGCAAAGCCCACACAGATCGTGCGTTTATAGTTCAGTTTCAAAGGAATCAGCTCCTATTTTGATGATAGTTCCATTGTACCCAATGCAGCAGGGAGAATCCATATGATTTTAAAAAAACTGTGAGTTTTTGTGGTTGAACTGTGTTATGGAGAAGATTATGATAAAACCATAAGAAGGTGATTAATGTGAGTTCGTTGAAAAACGTGAAACGGGATCTTCGAAAACTGGAACGTACATACAAGAAGAATGCCCGGCTGAAGAAGGTCAACAAGAAACTGAAAAAGGAAGTACAAAAGCTCTCCGCTCAGGGAAAGGTGATGTCCGGAGCTGCCGACGCAGGAAGAGTCGCGGCTGCCGTGCATACTGCCAGAACAGCTCTGAATGAAGAAGCAAAAAAGATACAGAAGATCAACCGGATCAATACGATCCGGCGGAAAGCCGTCCGCATCAACCGGGAATACCATATTACCCGCAATGCGGCGCTGATGGCTGGCTTCGCCGCGTTCCTGATCACACCGGGACAGGCGAGAAAAAAGGATAAGGCGAAGTTTAAAAATGTCAATTACGCCCACCGCGGGCTGCATACGAAGGACAAGAGCGTTCCGGAAAATTCCATGGAAGCATTCCGGCGGGCAGCGGAAGCCGGGTACGGCATCGAGCTGGATGTTCAGCTCTCCAAAGACGGTAAGGTCGTGGTGTTCCATGATAATACCCTGAAACGCGTCTGCGGAGTGAAGGGACGAGTGGATTCCAAGACATACGATGAACTTAAAAAGATCCACCTGTGCGGAACAGATCAGACCGTGCCGCTGTTTTCGGATGTGCTTGACTGTGTTGACGGACGGAGTACGCTGCTGGTGGAGCTGAAAAGCGGAAAGAAGAACCGGGAGTTATGCAGAAAGACGCTGAAACTGCTGAAAAGCTACAAAGGGGATTACTGCATTGAAAGTTTCGACCCCAGGATCGTTGCATGGTTCCGGTTCCATGCACCCCATGTGGTGCGCGGACAGCTGGCTAAACGGCCAAAAGACTTCAAAAAAGAGGAACTGCACCCGGTGGGAGCGTTCCTGGTGGGCAACGGGCTGCTCAATTTCATGAGCCGTCCGCAGTTTGTGGCATATAAGATCGGCAAGCAGCCGATGTCCGTGAAGATGTCGGAAAAGATGGGTGCGATGCGCTTCTGCTGGACGAGCCGGGAGGAAGGCAACGAGAAACATTACGATTCCGTGATCTTTGAGCATTACACTCCGGATCCGAAAATCCGCCGCAAATGGGTCCAGATATAACAGAAAAACCGAAAAAACAAAGTTCCTGAGATTTTGACGGTCTCAGGAACTCTTTTTTATCAACATCGTTTCAGGCACGCAGCCGGAGAATGGTATCCAGAATGCGGTGCGCAGCTTCTTCCTTGCTCATGAGAGGCAGTTCTTCCATCTGCTCCAGGGTGATCAGGGTAATGATGTTGGTGTCGGTACCAAATCCGGAACCTTCTTTCCGGAGACTGTTGGCACAGATCATATCGCAGTTTTTGGACTCCAGTTTCTTTCTGGAATTTTCCAGCAGATTTTCCGTTTCCATGGAGAAGCCGCAAAGGAACTGATCCTCCCGCTTCTGTGAACCCAGCTGCTTCAGGATATCCTTTGTGCGGACGAGTTCCACGGACAATTCTCCGTCTTTCTTCTTCATTTTCTCATCAGCAGTTACTGCAGGAGTGTAATCCGACACTGCGGCAGCTTTTATGATGATATCCATATCCGGCGCCAGCTGAGTGACTTCCCGGTACATGTCTTCCGCGGAAACAACGGGGATGGTATGAACGAACATGGGCGGGTCCACATCCGTATGCGCGGCAACCAGCGTGACCTCCGCCCCGCGCAGCATTGCTGCCCGGGCCAGGGCGACTCCCATTTTGCCAGAGGAGTGATTGGTAATAAAGCGCACCGGATCCATCGATTCCCGTGTGGCACCGGCCGTGATCAGGACACTGGTTCCCTGAAGGTCCTGTTCGTAAGCACAGGCCAGAAGAACGTATTCCAGCAGCACGGACTCTTCCGGCAGACGGCCGTCTCCCATGTCGCCGTTTGCCAGCATGCCGGACTCCGGCGGGATGATCTCGTAGCCGAAGCGGGCCAGCTTGTCCAGATTGTCCTGCACAATGGGATTGTGATACATGTTGTGATTCATTGCCGGAGCAATGATCTTCGGACATGTGCACGCCATGATAGTGGTAGTGAGCATATCATCGGCGATGCCGCTGGCAATCTTCCCGATCACATTGGCTGTTGCAGGGGCAACGAGAAAAGCATCCGCCTGCTTTGCCAGAGCGACGTGCTCCACGCTGTACTGAAAATTGCGGTCAAAAGTATCCACCAGACATTTGTTTCCGGTAAGGGATTCAAACGTGATAGGGGAGATAAAACGGGTGGCATTCTCCGTCATCAGAACATGGACCTGGCAGCCCATCTTCTTCAGTGATCTGACCACACCGGCCATTTTATATGCAGCGATGCTGCCGGTGACACCTAATAATACGGTTTTGTTTTTTAGCATCTTGCTCACGCTCCATTCGCCTTTGTTATATCATACCATGAAAGAAAAAGGAACGAAATCCGGGAAAGAGACGGAAAAGAAAATCTTTCCTTCCCGGATAATTATTCACAAAAACCCATTTACTTCCTTGGATCGGTCATGCTATTATAAGCGCGAAATTGTACTGCATCCTCTTTTGGGGAGCAATAACAAGGAGGAAAATTCAATATGGTCAAACGTAATCAGACCCGGGCGCTGGTAATTATGAGCCTCATGACGGCAATTCTTATCATTTTTTCCTTTACGCCCATCGGAACGATCCCCATCGGACCGTTATCCATCACACTGAACATCATTCCCGTTGCCATTGCGGCGATTGCCTTGGGACCCAAAGGCGGCCTTGCCATGGGATCTGTTTTCGGCATTCTGAGCTTTCTGCAGTGCATTGGGATCGGCGTGCCCAGCGGAATGGGAGCGATGCTGTTTTCCATTAATCCGTTCCTGGCATTCATTCAGCGTTTCGTGCCGCGGGCACTGGACGGTCTTCTGGTCGGATATCTGTTTCGGTTCTGTACGAAAAAAATGGCGCCGGAATCTGCGGTATTTATTGCTGGCTTTGCCAGTGCATTTCTCAATACGCTGCTGTTCATGAGCGCCTTGGTTATTCTGTTCGGCAATACCGAATATGTTCAGAGCCTGATGGCGGGCCGCAACGTACTGGTGTTTATCTGTGCATTTGTGGGAATCAATGCAGTTGTGGAAATGATTGCATCCACACTCGTGACCGGTGTGGTGGGAGCTGCACTTTACAAAGCAAAAACACTTCCGCTTTCCGAGCAGCGCTGATCAATGAAAGGAGAAAACCCAATGATTCTTGCAGTAGATATTGGAAACTCCAACATTGTTCTGGGTTGTTTTGACGAGAAGGAGATCCTGTTTGAAGACCGCCTGTCCACGGACCGGGACTCCACGGTGCTGGAGTATGCCGTCATCATCAAAACAAGTCTTGAGATGCACCATCTGGAATACGAACAGATCACCGGAGCCATTATCTCTTCCGTCGTTCCGTCGGTAACGGAAAACGTGCAGCAGGCGATCTTCCGTCTTACCGGACGGCAGGCGATGGTGGTCAGCTCCGGCATGAAGACCGGACTGAACATCCTTCTGGACGACCCCAAACAACTGGGCAGCGACCGTGTCGCGGACGCGGTGGGTGCCATTGGAGAGTATCCGTGCCCGCTGATCATCGTGGATATGGGGACGGCGACGACAATCTCCGTGATCGATGGTAAGAAGAACTTTATGGGCGGTATGATCATCCCCGGCCTCCAGGTATCTTTGGATTCTCTTGCAAACCGCACCTCACAATTGCCTCACATCAGTCTGGAAGCCCCGAAAAAGGTGATCGGAACCAACACGGTGGACTGCATGAAAAGCGGTATCATCTACAGCACGGCGGGAAGCATCGACGGCGCGATCGAGCGTATCGAAGAAGAATTGGGAGAGACCTGTACGGTGGTTTCCACCGGCGGACATGCCCGAAAGATTATCCCGTACTGTCATCATGAGATCCTCATCGATCCCCACCTGCTTCTGAAAGGCCTGATGACAATTTATAATAAGAACGTATAAAAAGAAAAAGTCCCGCTTCGAAGCGGGACTTTTTGTTATTAAATCATACATCTTCGGAGGAGAGGGAAGGGTCCTCGATAAGACCGGCACTTACCAGATCCTCCGGCAGGAAGGTCATGAGGTCCTCTTTCGAGGGGGATTCCATCTGCGCGATGCGGTCCGACTGACGGGAGACCATATCTTCAAATCGATTGCGGACATCGCGGCCGTTGCCGAAATTGTCCGAGCGCTCTTCATACATCTTGTTGAATGCTTCCTTCGCCAGCTTCTCGGCCTCTTCCGAGAGAGTATAACCGTTTTTCTTGCACTGCAGCTGGAAGATTCCCATCAGCTCTTCTCCGGTATAATCCGGGAAATAAAAGTACTTGTTAAAGCGGCTTTCCAGTCCGGGATTGGAAGAGAGGAAGGCTTCCATGGGTTCATCATAGCCGGCAACAATCACTACAAGTTCATCCCGGTGATCCTCCATGGCCTTCAGCAGAGTCTCGATGGCTTCCCGGCCGTAGTCGTTTTCTCCTCCGGAGGAGAGGGAATATGCTTCATCGATGAACAGTACTCCGCCAAGCGCAGATGCGATCACTTCCTGTGTCTTGATGGCGGTCTGTCCTACGTAACCGGCAACCAGTCCGGACCGATCCGTTTCGATCAGCTGTCCTTTTTCCAGCGCGCCGATGGCAGCATACAGCTGTCCCATAAGACGGGCGACCGTAGTCTTGCCGGTACCGGGATTTCCCATAAAGACCATATGCATGGACATCGGGGGAACAGGAAGCTCGTGGTCGGTTCGAAGCTTGCGGACCTTGATGAGGTTAATCAGACTCTTGACGTCTTTTTTTACTTCCTCCAGCCCAATCAGTGCATCCAGCTGTTCCAGCAGTTCTTCCTGGGAAGGAAGCGGTTTTTCTTCCTGTTCGGTTTCGGCTTTCCCTTCTGTCTTCGTCTCGCCCTGCTGGGCATTCTGCGTGTTCTGAGCACCGGCATTCTCCAGGAATCCGGGGGCGGCAGAGGTGACGAAATCAAAAGGATTCAGACCGCCGGACGAACGGGGAATGTCATGAGAATCGCACAGTGCAGAAAGCTTGTCGGTAATCTCCGTAATGGCAGTAGCCTCTGCATCCGTGATCTCATAGTCACATGCGGCCAAATATAACAGGATGTTTGTTGTAATCCTTACCAGGAGCCGGGAATTTTTGGTGTTGGAGCGGGCGTCTTCCTCTACAAGACTCCAGAAAAACAGAGGGGGAAGGAATTCCCCGGAACTGCAGACCTTCTCGGTCATGTTCCACAGCAGCCAGTTCGGTTTTTCCTGTCCTTTGGAATAGATTTCATTCGCCATATCCACCTTTTCCTGCGTGGTGCCGGTGGAGTGGCTCCAGATACGAAATGCACAGTCCGTGAAAAAGGCATCCACGTCCTTTTTCAAAGATTTCCCTGCTGAGCGGTAAAAAGATTCCGTGTTCTCCACATAGATTTTATGAAAATCTTCCGGTGCGCGGTTCCATGTGCTGGGCATTGTCAGTCCCTCCGTCAAAAATAGCGTGTCGTATCGCTTCAATATGTGCATATTTTATCACCTGTGATACGCCATTCCAAGTCTCTTTTTCTGTCCTCGCAGGGGACATTTTTGTTCTCCGAATAGGCGTGGGAAACGATTGAAAAACAAGCAATTCATGATATAATGAATATTCAGTCAATTTATATATTATTTTTGGAGGGGTTTATACCATGGCAAAAAAACAGTTCAAAGCAGAATCGAAGAGACTGCTGGATCTTATGATCAACT
>JAEIGA010000284.1_pt1 | contig 72935 bp, 62 predicted proteins | sample 9270691 | NCBI WGS metagenome assembly JAEIGA01 (sample SAMN17057246, study PRJNA624740) | gut metagenome | biome: biome; isolation source: fecal sample | host: Bos grunniens | place: China: Xizang | collected 2019 | reverse complement strand
CGGCACATATACAACTCATTTTGAAATTGCCGGTGTCTGTTTGGAATTCATTTATTAATTTTGGATAATGTAACATCAATGAATCGGTGTCAACAACACATACCAAATCACGCATTGCATTATCCGCACGAGCTTCAACATCATTTGGGATGAATGGATATATACATGAATCACGTACAATCAACGACACACGTTCATACAAATCGTTTACTGCTTCTGGTGGTGTTACACCAAAACCCGCAAGCTGTAATGACTCTGTGTTACAATTATCAAAATCAACGATATGTTGTTTGAGATATGTGCCGATGGTGTACATTTCTTCTGTTAAGAATTCACTCAGTAACAATTTCAGATTTGATGCCAACATTAATTTCGATTTCTCGTCTTCTGTTAATGAACATGCAAACCTAAACAGGACTTCATAATCATCATCATTCTTACGACGAATCATACCGAATAAACGTTTGGCAACACGATCCGGTGTGAAATATTTCGTAACTCGATGTGGACGTTCCTCAGTATCATTTAACACATTAAATATGAAATCCATCATCTCATTGATATCTTTCATTATAACATATGCATCATCATTTGATACAAACAATTCCAACAAACAAATCAAAGTTGTTGTAAGATTTTTTGCACTTCCGGTTGTTGATGCTGGAAGATATACTGAATATGATGTCGATAACTTGGATCCTGCTTCGCCATATTCCGCATTACATATAACCTTTTGATTGTTCTGTCCAGTATTGTAATTGTTGTAATCAATACTACCTTTTGGGAATGAAAACATGATATTTTTTAACTTCTTACGTTTTGTCAACCATGTTTCCAATACTTTGATTGTTGGAGCTGTATATTCTTCATGTTGTTTAAAGAATGTACCGTTACCAGAAATAATTGGTTTTCGGATTGCCAACCAGTTGAATGTATCCAGTACAGTAGTATCAACATATTCATGATATGTATCATTGTGTAATGTACAAGGTATATCAACCAAACTTTCTTCAATCTTTTTGGTTACCAACTGTCGCACCTGTGTTTCATTAGAATCTGGATACAGTTGCATGTAAACATCGACAGTATGTTCAATATATTCATCTATAACTACATTAGACTCCATTCTTATTTTCCTCCTTGTGATAAATTAAAACAGTACCAGTCTGTTCTTCGAAATAATGATATAAATGTGAAAAAATAAAATCTATATATAGTTACAAATGTAATGGGTAAACTCGATATTAATAGTCCACCAAAGGGCTAAATCTTAAATCTAACGTTGGGAGTGTTTCTATGGATTACAATAATGATGTCACTAATAAACCTTCAATCAATGGTGTTGAACTTATAGGAGATCTGGATATCACAGATATAGGCATCGTTGAAATGCCTACAGAAATGATTTCCGATATCTTTTTGGAAACCTTTGGTTTCTTACTATAATAATGAAAGTGAGTGTGAATTTAAATGCTTAAGTACGTAAGAGAACAGCTTGCCAAAGAAGGCATCTTTGCGGAGTCTGCTACACCAGTAGATGAACTCGACGACAGCATGTTCGTTGAAGCTGCGCACGTTCTGGATGAACTTGGTGATTTATCCGAATCTGGTACTATGGATCATAGTGCTGTCAGAAGTCCCATATCAATTCCATTGGAGGATGATATCGAAATCGACACTGTTGAATTCTGTATGGTTGATTCACGTATGTCTGATATTCCCGGAGACGCTGCTCTTCAGGAAGCATACTACAATGACTTGAGGAATTTCTCAGACTTCTATGCTGAAGCATATGCATCAACATCTCAGTTACCACGTGAAAGTTATGATAACTATCTTGATCGTGTGGCTGAAACACAGGTCAAACTGTACAACGAGTACATGGAAACTATTGTTCAGGAAGGTCTGTTTGGATTTGGCGAAATTAAAGCATCAGATCCATCTGTCGTATGGAAGATACATCTTAACTTCGGCAAACTTCGTGAAAACGGCGGCGAAGAATTCTCTGCAACATTGCCTATTTTGTACCAGGTAAAGAAAGAGAGAATTCTTAAGAAACAGCTTGAAGCTGCAAAGTTCTTCGATTATGCAAAAATCACAGATGCACGTGATGTAATTCTTGATTGTGCAAAATCAAAGAATGTTACAATTCCGAAAGATGGAAATGTATGGGATGTTATAACACCTAATGCAGTATTCATTCCTCGTGAACAATCCAATCTCTACAAGATCGTCATTCGTTTCAAGATCTCATCTTCTGGTGAAGAAGTATTCTTCGGCATTGCTGCTAATATGAAGAACAACAAATCAGGTGTTTCTGCAAAATCTGCAGACATGGATGTTGTTGACTCTAAGGAAGCTAATTTCGAAATGAAATCTGCATCCAAACCATCAAATGATTTTATCGATCATAAAACATTCACTGAGTCATATGTTGAAAGACACATGCCTACCAGATGGGATAACTACTACCAGGAAGCAATCGATTTCGGTGGTGGTGGAGATCCTCCGGAAATCGCTGGTGCTCAACCTGCTGCGGCACAACCGGCACAACCACCAATGCCACCCACACCAGATGCACCACCAGCTCCGGATAATTCACAACAGCCAAATGAAACAAACATCAACATTGATCTTCCTCCCGAGGAAGGACAAGGCGATCAGGGTGGTGAGCCGACCCAGGATAATAATCAGCCTGCAGATCCGCCCGCACCTGAGAATCCTAACACCAATGATGTGTCTGACCAGATTGCTGATGGTGTTAATGCCGAACTTGACCAGCAGGCAAATGATGCTCCTGTTGATCTGTCTGCAGATGTCAATGAACCACCGACCTTTGATACGAATGCTGCACCTGAACCTGATATGAGTGACATGACTGGTGGTGGAGACGATTCTTCAATGGATACTTCTGATGGACCTGATATGGGTGGTGATACTCCTGTTGATACCGATTCCGATATTGACTTTGATAACATGACTCTCAATCAGCTTATCGAACAGGCTCAAGAGAAAGCAAAGGATATGACAATCGATCAGTTGAAATCATTCCTCATGAATAACACCATGCCATCCGGTGAAGAGGTTGGTGCTGGTGCATCCGAAGATGGGGTACAGGAGTCTTTTATTTATACCAAGAGTAATATAAACGAAAACCTTGACATATTACTCAGAAATGCTCTTGGTATACTTAATGATTCTGAGTTAGAGTTATCCCAGTTGATCAAGAAGTTCAAAAAGAATGGTAAGAAGCTGAACAAATGTTTGAGTAAAGCAGTTAAGCTGGATCTGTATAATGAACAGGAGAAGAAACAACTCAATCTGTTGAATCGTTGTCTTGTTGATTTAATGAGTATGGTTCGTGAGAATTCTTCCACATCAAATACACAAACTGCAAAACGTCTGGTGAAAGCATTCACATCTCAGGCAAAAGCAGTTGGCGAAATAATTGATGCACATAAGAGTGGTAAACCTGTACAGGAAGGTGCAATCACTGCATTGTTCAACATACGTGAGAACCTTGAACGTAAAGCAAACTATGTTCATATCAATGTAACATTGCCAATCAAAAATAAAGTTGAAGCAGATAAGCTGACACTTGCATTCATCAAATCATATTTCAAGAGTAGTAAAGAAGTTATCACAAATACTAACGGCTCTGAATCATATGGTGATGACTATGGTTACGGTTCATCCAGAACACGTTCAACTGAATATGAAAACGACAACCCCAGAGTCCAGCGTCTTGCTACACTTAAAGCTCTTGGTGTCAAGATTGAAACAAAGGATAGGAAACGTGCAAAGTTTACTGAAACCGAGTTGAAGAATCTTGATAGAACTATTCATCTTGCAAATGAATTGTATGATGACATTACATCAGTTCTCAAAGTTGAAAGTGAAATGGAAGCTGAGAAATTGATGAATGCAATCGGCAAAGAAGCTATAGAACTGGATGCATTATGTCAGACATTCAAAAAGAAAAGGAGTGAATAATAAATGGCAGATATAAAGGATCTGTTGGATGGTATTATTGAAAGAACTAATACCGCATATCCAGCATCTGCAAATAATGTAACATCGGGAAATCTCGGTGCATTACATAAGGTCAACACACCAACCACATTCGACAAGGGTGCATTCAAAGAGAAGCTCGCAATGTATGTACTCAAAGATGTCATCCAGGCAATGATGATGGATGACACATCTGATCTGGACAACACAATCGATACTGCAATTCTCCGTCACATGAAGGATGACTGTGGATGTGGTTGTTATAACTATTTATCAAATGCACGTCATAAACTCAAGAGTGATCTTCTTGGTGACATCATCCAGGAAATTGATGATAAGACTGAAGAGGTTGCCGCTAAGGTATCTATTACAAAAGACCCTTCAGTTGCCGACCAGGTTGATGTTAAGGAGATTCTCAAGAATGTCAGAGATTATGATGAGTTTGCAAAACTCATGAAAGAGAAAACTTCTTCACAAGTTGTTGAACAGATGAAGAATGTTATCCTCAAGAGTAATGATGCTCCCGCATTCGATGGTGAAAAGATTGATCAGAAGATCGGCAATCCTGACAATAAGGCGGTTGAAGAATCTTCAATCATGAAGATATATTCAACAATCATCTATGAATCATATGTCGATGGACAGCCAACCATTTCATCTGATATGGGTATGGAGATGGCATTCATTGAATATTGCATTGACCAACTCGATCATGCATTCATGGCAACTCCTAAGAGACCACTTATGGCAAGATACAGATAACAAAAAATATACACCCGGGGATAATCCCCGGGTGTATTATATTTTTACTCCGTGTCATTATACAGTATTACATCATCAGGTGACGCTGAATACTGTCTGCCGTCAGTTGAATACAGTTCATAACGTTCTGTACCAAGTGTGATATGATCGTATCCTGCAAGATCGATAACAATACCATCATTCTTACCATATATGATAATGGCTTTGTTGTAATCATGATATGTTCCTTTATTTGTTTTATTATTCTCTTCGGATCCACAATATATACCAATGATTATTAATGCAATACCAAAGATAGCTCCTGCGGAATTTCTTATAGTATTGAAAATTTTATCATGGATCTTTTCATTCTCAATTGTTTTGTTTTTCATAACATCACCTCAATGTTTACACTGACCGAGTTTGTTCAGTTCGATCATTTCTTTGGTTGGTTTCTGTTTGAGTTTATCCACAGATGATTTTGTTGGTTTGTGTTTCTGATCAATTGGTTTAATCTCTTTCATGTTAACCACCTCATTAGAAATACATTATATAATCTTTGACATCTTTCATTGCATCATCACGTAATTTAATTGAACATGTGATGATACCACCATACGATGTGAAAATACGGGTGATGTTTTTAATCGATACTGGATCATTTGGATTGTTATGATGTTTCGGTACTAACTGTGCAATGTTGTTGATAACGGATGCTTTATATTTTTCATGCATGTTACGACGAATACCGATTGATGTAACTTCACATGTTTTAATTACCCAATCGAATATACCATTATACGTATTAACACTTTCACCGATGTTAAACACAACTTTATTGTCCTTGAACTTAAGGAATATTAAGCATACAACATCCTGATATTTGCGTATTGCATTCAATGCATCAGTTAACTTCTGTGCAGTTAATGTTGATGTATCCGAGTTTAATAACTGAACAGTATTTTCATCAAGAGATGTTTTCTTGATAACATTGTCAGTGACAGCTTTACATAATGCAGACATCACAATATCGCAATCCTTCTTCTCGATGTTAATCTCCCACGGACACACAACTTCATTGAGATGTTCAAGTGCCTCAGGAGTCATTAATGCTTTTGCTTCTTCGATAGTCATAAAATCATATCCTTTCATATGAAATAAGTTGATGGGGTAATCCCCATCAACTTAAATCGTTTAATATTGAATCAACGTCAAATGGACGAATCTTACCAGAGTTATCAACTGCGGGAGCAACCAACTTCTCCAATTCTTCCTTTGCGGTAGTCATGAATGTTTTAAACATTTCTGGATTGGCTTGGAATTCATCATGTACTTTCTTCCATGTGAACTTCTCCGTGATCGGATTACCATGATCATCAAGAACATACCAACCAGCACGATTGCCTTTGAGACGACCTTTCTGATCCAAGAGTTTTATGAGTGTTCTGATGTTATCACAACCAACATTCTCACCCTGTTTATTGATGATGATCTTGAATCCAAGTCCAGTCTTCTCATTACCACTCTGATTGGTTGATGATTTGATTGGTTCGAACACAATTGTGTTTCCTTCAAATCCATCGGTGTTAATATGATAACGTGAATCCTCTTTGATCTCTGCAGTAAAGTTTGATACTGTTGATGCATTATACTCAACTGCTTTACCACCAGATATCTTGGTGGACGCAGAACCGTACTGGAACTGTTTCTTCGGAGGTGCAAATGCATTCATTGAAACGTTATCGCTCTGATGCGAGATTACAATAAGAATGATGTTTGCTTCTTTCAACATCGGAAGAATATCAGTAAGAACACCACGAAGTGTTTTAGCAGCCTGCATTCCATATGTGTTGGAACGCAACTCTTCAACACCATCCATGATCTTCTTGTTGTTTGCATCATATTCTTTTGCAATGATATCTGTAAGAGAATCTGCAAATACAACAGTTGGTGGCATCAGATAAATCGGTTTGTTGTTTGCATCACGTACACCAGTATCTTTTGTAAGAATATCCTTGTGAGCCATTTTGTTCATGTAGATCTCAGTGATATCATTCTGAAGTGTATCATAACCGATTGCACCACCCTTGAGAACATATCTTGGATTATCACCTTCAAACCATTCATCGGGAAGTTTGGTGATCTGTTTGAGACGTGATACAACAAGACGATTCTCAATATCATAATGAACAACATTGCCATCATACTTGTATGCGATGTTTGCAATAATGTATTCTGCCAATGTTGATTTGTATGATTGTGTTGGTCCAGTTACAACGTTAAATGAACCGGCTTGTAGTCCCAGACATTTACGTTTGCCAACAACTTCACCATTCTCTTTGATGAGTATCTCATATCCATATGCATAATCCATTACAACGATTCCTGTTGAATATGAGAAATCAATCAAACGATTCATTGTGAATACTTTGGTTCCTTCCGATGATAGAATGTCCATCAATGATGCATCTTTTAGTTCCGCATTCATAACTTCCTTTTTCTTCTGTGCCATGTTTATACTCCTTCTGGTAAATTTGGATCGATGTCTTTAAACATATCTTCAAGCATGCAGTTCATCAAACTCTTGTATGGTATCGGATCATCACAATACCTCCACGCACGAGTTAAACAACATGGACACGTTGCCTGAAGTTCAATGTAATCGTCACCCTTATCACGTATCCATTTAACAGATACAGTGTCTTTTGGTGCAACGAAAACACTGATCGAACAATCTGGATTACGACAATCGAATCCAATCGATTCATTGAAACCTATCGGTCCATCTGTAGTTTTAATCTTCATCCTTATTCCTCCTCTTTTTTATTTATCTCATCAACATATTCATTGATACGTTTTTCGACATCGGTGTTATGTGTTTCTTTTATAAATGTAATCAACTCTGGTATTGGATTAATGATGGTTGTACGTTTGTCAATCTGAATAATGTCATCAGTATTACTTAGTTCTGAATTATTGGTATTATTACTTTCAACCTTGTATGTGATATTTTTGTTATTCTTATTGACACTCATAATTGCGGAATATTCCTCAATATATGATTCATCATAATTTATAATGAAACGATGTGGTGTCTTTATATCCGCTGAAATGATTTCTCGTAATTCTTCCGGATTGTTGATTTTGATTGTTTTGAACTCTTTCGCATGTGGGTTCGGTATTGTATGTGTTTCATATTTATCATTACAAAACAGAAATTGTTTTGGCGTATCTTCATTGTATTTGGTACGCAACATTGACCCAGCATAGAAAACATTATCACCAAAATCGGTGTATTCATGGAAATGTCCAAACACACAAATGTTTGAATGTTTGGACAATACTTCTGTTTGGAAATTATAATCACCTTGTTTGGTTTGACATGGTGCTTTTGTGAATGATGTCACAACACCATGACCAATGATGATATCATACTTTTTGTTGAACCATTGGGAATATTCCTTGTTGTATTCTTGTGGTAGCATCAATACTTTATGTCCAGAGGTTAATGTCATTTCACACGCTTGGTTGGTATAATACACATATACATTTTCAATCTTACTGAGATTCGGTAAGAATATATCATACTGGTCCAGATCATGTGAGAATGTACCATGGATAAAATAACACGGAACATGAGTTTGAGATTTACCACAATAATTACATGTGATTCGCTGTAACCATTCTGCGGCAAGTTTTGATTCTGCGATATCTAAACGATGATCAAAAACATCTCCAAGAACAAATATTGCATGACACTCTTCTTCCGATTCTTTGATATGTTTTAAGAATACTGATAATGAATTTAAATAATCTAATGGATTGAGTTTACTTGATATATGTATATCTGCGATAAATGCAAACATTATGTCACCTCTTAATCATCATATGGATCATCGTTTAAATATTCATCAACCAATTGACGATATTCAAATATTGTATATGATTCATTGAAATGTGATGAATCTTCTGATGCGATCTTCTTATACTTGTTGAATGTTTTTGGATTTGCGATGTCATACAGTTTCAACGGTTTAACACGACCACCAAAATATGCAATGTCGATTTGATTTGTGAATGGTATCCAATAAACAGGATGACGTATTTCTGTTGAATGTAAATGTCCGTGGATATTGTATAATCCGGTATTCTTGATTGGATAATGTGAGAAAACAATGCGTTTGTATTCGAATGCGTGTAACACATAACGGAAACCCATTTCTCGATATGTGTTGTAATGATACAGATCATTGTTTCCTAAACATATTATACGATTGCATTTAACATCCTTGAAGAACTTTTTCACTTCATTGAAGTCACCAAATTCACCATCAACAAGATCCCCAAGAAAGATTAATAAATCATCCTCGGGAATCTTTTCAACTGCGGATTTGATTCTGTCGTAATCAGAACGTTTGTGGCATGTGAGACCGCCTTTCTTGTCACGTTTATACAAATGCCAATCGGTCATGATCCAAATGTCATGACCGTTCTTCTCGAAATTGTTTATGTACGCATTTAAAGATTCATCCTTGATTGGTGTTGCTGCTTTCGCAAATGTATTCATGATATCTTCTTTGTTGCGTTGTTTGTCCAGTTTGTCCATTGTATTCATTCCTTTCATCTCAACATATCATACATTTCTTCAACCGTACGTATTGGGATGTTGTGTTTCTTTGCAAGCTCCGTTTTACGTGATGTGAATGATTTATTTGGTACAATCAACACATTTACCTTTGTATTGAAACCACAAACATCCCATCCATTCTGAACCAATGTTGCAGTTAATTCAGGATCACGAGTTCCGGTCATTGCAACAAATCCTTTTGATGGTAATCCAGTAGAATATGTTTTGAATTTTATATACGGAAATGTTTTGCAAATCAAATCCCATGTTTGATGAATACCATGAACAATGGATCTCAATTTGGCAGCACCAATATTCGGGAATTTATTTCCATATATAATCAATATATCAAGCAATGGAGCTTTGTCTTTTGATTTAATCCAGTTTGATATATTCTGTAATGCAACATTCATATCTTTCTGGAATATTGTATCAAATATTGTTTTCCATGTTTTGTCAGAAATATCATTGATCGGCATTGCACCAAACCATTTATGAAGTTCAACATCTTCGGTTGCTTTCCATATTGCATTGATGATGTTTGCTTCTGACTGTTCGCCATATCCAGGAAGATGTGAAATCATTCCCGTATTAATTTCATATAATTCAGGAATTGATTTGATGATATTATTATCATACAAATCATAAATGATTCCATCAGACACACCCATCATTTTCATCTTTTCACAATAACGAACAATACCACCAAGTATTACAGATGGACAGTTTGGATTCAAACAACGAACCTGTTTTAAAACCTTGGTGTTTAACGGTTCACCACACGATGGGCATTTTGTAGGTATTGGTATTGGCAATGAGCCATCATGATGTGTGCCAACGAAATATGGTACGATGTTATACATGATATCAACAGTATCATCATATCTCAGATCCATACTAAACACGCGATCGAATGTTGACAATGTCACATGATCAACGGTTACATTATCAAACTTGACGGGTTGTAAACGTGCAACCGGAGTAATCTTTCCAGTTTTACCAATCTGCCATATGATGTCACGAAGCGTGGTTTGTTTGATATCTTTGAGAATCTTAACTGCAACTTCGTTATCATTGTTGATGAAACATTCTTCACCGGGTTCTTCTTCGCATACGGATATGACAACACCATCGATTTTATAATCTTCAATAACATCGATTTCAGGATCAAATGCCATTTTGAATGTTGCATTACGATTTAAACAATCTTTGATGAATGATTCCAAACGTTCATAATTTCCCGCATTAGTTTGAACACTCGTGTTCCACAATGATGCTGGAATATATTCTCTACCATCGGATGTTAATCCACGTAATTCAATCAATGAAATCCGTTTACACATTTCAACATCGCGCGATGTCATTGCCGCCGCAACATAATCACGTGGACGTTTATACTGGGTGTCTGGATGTGTTCTATTATAATGATCATATGAGTTAATGTCCAAAATCGCTTCAAACTTTAAACCAACTGTGGTATATGGCCATGGACGATCATTGTTTTCTCTCCATCTGTCAAGCCAATCAATTCTATCAGCAAACAATTCAGTTACATCAACCGATTCACCATTCTCATAATCACCACGAGTAAAGAATCTCTTCTTTGTAAAATCATATGCAACTGAACAACCATCAAACTTTGGTTGTGCAAGAATTCTCTGGTTGGGATTGATCTTTTTGGTATTGATCCACTGCTCATATGTTTTCTGTCCTTCACGCATTGGTGTTCTGATACCATATGTTTTTGGTAATGTACACACAAGATCATTCACCGCATCGGTTTGTTTGTTTCGTGTATATGGTCTGGCAGATTCACCATGATATTTGAGATACTCTTCTAACAACCGATCGTACTCTTCATCCGTGTATCCAGTATCCTCACCCCGGTTGTATTTATCAACAATGGTTTTTAATTCTTCGGGTGTCCACATATATTATCCTCCTCAACGTATCAAATGTTTATTTTCATCGAAATGTTTCTTATAAAATTTCAATGGATCTTCATACATATCTCTGACTTCGAAATATGTTAACCATACGATTGTTTTATGTGTCGCTTTCACAGTTGGATTATCAGATGGACGATAAACCATTAACATTATCGCCGGTTCTGATGCGACCGGTTCCTTTTCCAATTCATATGTTGTTACGGTATATCCATAATAACCATCACCATCCATATGATGTGGTTCCAACGGTAACGGTTCAAACATTATGAGACGATTTGTCTCGTTGTCTGTTATTGTTTCTGAGTATAATTTAACCATAATATCCTCCTTAGTAATCAAATGGAACATCATTCTTGTTCCATGGTGATTCCATTCCTGTATTGAGTTGATCATCAACTGGAAATGTTACATCAAAGATCTCACCGATATTTGTAACAATTCTACCAGATTCGATGTCTTCAAGTATAGCTTCCAGGTTTCTGACATTTGCAAACTGGTATGCATGGAATGGTGTCTTGAAATGTCTCTCGTTTGAGTTACTGAATATTTTCATATACATTCTCCTTTTTTGTTTTATTCCTTAGGAGTACATGACTGTTCTCCTGAAGGGTACCAATGATATGATAACACCTTTACGGGAAATACCCGAGTGTGTTCAATATAAAAATATAAATATAAAAAATAAATATCCCCGGGCATGTGCCCGGGGATATAATATATTATGCAAATCTGGATACAAGTTTCTGTTGGTTATTGTTTTGAGTCTGTTGTGATTGATTCATCGCAGCATTCGCATAACGTGTTTCACCATTATATGGTTGACCACTCTGCTGAGCAGCATCATGCTCATTCGTAAGCTGAATAACATATTCATCAATCTTCAACATTGTGTTGATATCATGATTCATTGCATTGATGATACGCTGGAAACCTTTCATGACACTCTTCATCTGGTTTACTGATTTCTTCCATGTATCATAGTTTCTACGATATATGGAATCTGGAACACCTTCGAGATTTTCAATTTCCTTTGCAACTTCACCAGCATACTGTGCAGCGATTGTGATACGATCTAATGTTACCAATGTCTGATTATAAAAGTTATTTGATAACTGCTCATCATTATTAACTTCATTACCACTGGCATCAAGTGTTTTAGTATGACGGTCTACCTTAAAATTAGAGAAGCCAAACAATGTATTTATGATGTAATCTTCATTGTTGTCCACGATGTTTAAACGTGACTTTGTGAGTAACATACCATTGATAAATTTCTCACCCTGTTCAGCAGAATTCACAGGTAATGCTTTAAAACCATATCTATCTGCATTTATTGGTGCTGGTTCATTAATACGTAAACCACAGTTGTGTGCAATGATCATTGTTGTACGATACAACAGGTCTGACGTTTTGATCATGTCTATAAGTGTGAACTCTCCTGTATGATCATTATATGTGTAGAACGAATAACCCTTTTGGAATATTGCACCAATACCATATTTTGAAATATATGCTTTTATTTTATTACGTTTAGCACGACTTCTGGCAAGATGTTCACGAATCAGTTTACCCAACTTTCTGAGGAATTTGATAAACTTCCAGAATTGTTCGATCATCCATCTGATTGGGTTAACACCATACTTTTCACGTTTCGGAAGTGTGTTCGTATTAAGAACATCTTCCATGTATATATCCATCTCTGTTGCATACTCCTGGACAAGTTTTGAATACACCTCTGTATCCAACATCATCTCAGTAAACATTTCTGATTGTATAAGATATGATTCTGTCTGAGCAACGTCCTCTTTGAGATCTTCAAACTCTTCATCATCCATTGGTCTATTGATAGATATTTTATCCATTGTGGTAATGATTGCAGTATCTTCGTCCATACCATCACCAACGAGTTTCTCATACTCGGCTTTTACCTCTGGATCCTTTGGTTCATACTTTTCACCCGTTATGAGTGACTTTGCATACATGAGTTGTTCAAGATGGAAACGTTCCTCACGACCAATGTCACCATACAAACGTGAAAGATTTGTATCAACCGTATTTGTAGTTGCATCAAAATAATCATTGATTGCATCAGATTCAGATGATATCAATTTATTGAGTATTTCAACATCTTTCTCATTGTACTGGTTATTGGGAACATCGGGACCACCGTGATTACCAAAGTCCTGAAGGTCATAGTCATCAGGACCTTCAGTTGGTTTTGGATCATCCTCAGTTTCAGATGTTTCGATTTCAACATCCTCATTGCCATTACCCTCGTCAGTGGTTTCCTCTGTTTCCTTTGTTTCAGTTTCTTCAACTTCAGCATCTGGATTATCGTCATCAGAATTGTCTTCCAGATCTGAATGAACATCATCGATGTCTGTGTCCAGTTCATCATCAGGTTCATCAGATTCTTTGAAGAAATCTGTGTTACTATCCATCCATGACGCTCTTCCAGAGAATAAATTGTCATAGTTGTTTGTATTGAATTTAAGTTTATCCATTTATATGACCTCCTTGATGATTTCTAAAATTATTTACAAATTCATGTATTGGTGAATGTGATTCTTTAATCGGTTCACCGAGATTTGGTTCAACCTGATACCATTCCTTGATAGGTTCTCCCTTAGAGTAATATTCCGTACATTGTTTCATGTTCGAACCATATGGTGGATGTCCAGTATACTCCCACAAATAACATTTGAATTTCTTCAATGGTTTTGTTATGTTTGGATCTTTTTCAGGTTTAACCTTATTGAGATTGTCATTTATTTTCCAGAATCCATCAGCAACGATGTTGCATGCATGATTAAGATTCTTAACCTGATGTGCACCCTCCATTGGTTTAAATGATGATTCGGGGTATACAAATCCACCATGACCATCATCCACCAGTATGAATGTATGTGTATCGTTTCCAGGAAGATCAGTTGATATAAAATATTTCTTACATTTAATACCATATGCATCCAAGTATCCTTCTTCGAATTCTACATAGTCATAGCATATACCGCCACCATTCTTTTCGAATTCTTCTGGAGATTGGAGTTTCCATTTGGTATCATAATCATGTTCGGAACCGTTTACAATTTTACCATTTTCAGGAATACCGTATTTGTATCGTTCAAGATCAGCAACCATATCCTTGCAGACTTCCAGTGGTGAATAATCGTATGGAACATCTTTAAGAACCTTAGGTTTGACCAACCAATGCCATTTGAAATCATAAACATTACGTTTCTTTGATTCTCCTAGTGTTGTCGGTACCGCTTTCTTACGACTCTTGTCTGACACGGAATCGATACGAATGATTCCATACTGTTTCAAACGTACTGGTTCTTCGATCCAAATCTCTTTTGTGATATTGGCATCATATACTTTCTTCTCATCAACGAGTTGTTTGTTAGTTCTGTATTTGTATTCTTTAAGAGGTTTCTCAGGAATATAAACATACCAATCACGGAGTTTATTCGCAGTCTTCCAACGACCAATGTTCACAATGATTGCATTGAGACAACCTTCGATTGATGGTGAGAAACATACACGTGGAGTTTCAACATCTTCGAATTCGGTTTTTGATGGATCATATTTATCCAAGTATTCAGGAACACGAGGTTTGAAAACCTGACCATCAAGATGTCCTTCTGGTGATATATGATACACGAGATTCTTTTCGAATGGTGATGTTTTGTTCTTGATGTTCTGGATTACTCCTTCTTGGACGGGATTGTTTTTGAGTTCTCGTTTGAGTTCCGAAGTAAAACGTTCAGTTGAAGATTTTCTGAGTTCTTTTTCAGCTTCTTCTTTGGTGATCATTCCTTCTTTAAGCATGTAAGGAATATCCTTCTTGGGATCCCATGGAAGAACGGTTGATTCATCATTCCATTTATCAAAGAGATTACGATTAAACTTTTTATCACTTAATTGAACGATGTACGAATTATCATAATTGATATCTACGACATAATTATGTGATTTTGTGAGTGGTTCTATCTTACCCTGTTGCGGATCGATTATAAAGTTCTTACCACCAATTCGCATGATGATGAATTCGTGTCCGCCCTTGGAGTCTTTCCAATTGACATGAACATAGAATCTACAACCATCTCCTGCTCCAGAAATCTCACTAGCAAGATCAGTGTAGTTTTTTAATTTGATTTGACGAGAACCAAATACAATCTGATTACCGGGAATATCCAATACATCATCACGAGGTGAATATACTGGTCTGGGTAATACATCAAGGCCACGCATTCTTGCTTCGAAACACCATGTACACAACAAACAATTCTGGTTTCCAATTACGTCGATCTGATCCTTCTTATATTTATCATGAATCAGTTTGATTGTATGTTTGACAAATTCATATGTTGCTCCAGGTGCAGGACCGAGACCCTTCCATCCAGGTTTACCAGTAATATGATATTTGATTGTACACTTAATTACATCATCGAATTCAACATTCTTTCCATTGGTGTTTGCAATCAACCATTCTTTCGATGTATCCATCCACGGTTTACGATAGAAATTGTCATTCCAATTATGTGTGAGAATCTGATGTACATAACCGGTTTGTTCAATCTCATATGGTTCGAGATCTGGATATCCTTCAACATATACATGGACATCTTTCAAACATCTACCGGATTCATTCTTATTAAACTTTAACCATTCCTCATACTGCATGTTGTATGAACCTTTAGGAATTCTATTTTGTAATTCCATGTCACTCCATATGAATATAGAAGCAATTGATTTGTATGGAGTTACAAACAATGGACGATCCAATTTAATTTCCGGCATATGGTTTGTTGGTGATCCAAAGTACACATATTTAGAATCCGGAGGTGGAACTTTCATCAACTTTCCAGGTTTAGCATCCTCGGTAATAGACAACGTAATTTCACGCATTTCATCCATTGTATATGCATGATCAATTGGAATTTCTTCACCTGTGATGGCATCATATGCTTCAGTGTAACAATCATCAGGATCATTATCAACAGATTCATTGAATTCAGATGTACCACTGGTTTCATCGTCTGTTGGTTCAACTGATTCTTTTACAGGTTTAGATTTCCCACCAGGTTTATCATCGATTACAGATTGGATACGTGAATCCGGAACGTTGTATTCTTTTGCTTTTGCGATTATTTTACGACGTAATTCGGCAACAACTTTTGCATCGTATTTGCGTTTCGCAAATGGATACATACGTGCAGCAGAAATAACATGATCAGCATCCGGCATCGGATATGCTTTCTCTGTGATATTACCATCTTTATCTTTGATGATAATACCCCAGTCATCTTCTTTGATTTTTTCTCTATCTTCAGCATCAAGCTTTTCTTCGAGAAAGATTTGCTCGAATGATTTCAATCTAACCACTCCTTTACTTCTTGATATATTGAATTAATTGTTACACATGTGATATGTACCAATCGTGATGCAATTGCGGATAAACATTTACAACAGCGAGCCATATCATTAACCATGTCGTACAACATAGGTTGTATTTTGTTCTCAAGTTGACCAATACCAATGAATAGATCATTTTTGTGTATCAGTCGTTCAGTTTTATTAAGATCCACAATAGATTGATTCAAATTGGTACGTGTAGTTGTTAACGAATTAAATGTATCCAACAAACGTGCAATATTACGTTTGCTTTCACGTCCTTCTTTTTGATTGTAATCAAATGAACCTTCTGAAGTATTGTATTTCATGAAACGTTTGCTCCATATGTCGATCTCTTTTAAAAATGACATATATATTTTCTGGGCACTCCATTCACGATGGAATTTGTTTGTTGATAATGCAATAGAATCACCAGATTTCATATTTAACAAACCGCGCATGTTGAACATCATATCCTGAGTGTCATTATACAACTTGGACGAAAATTGTTTAAACTCGCCGGAATATTTTTGTAAATCCTTGGTGTTTCTATCGAATTCAAATACGGGAGTTTCAATATAAAATGATTCCGTTACAGTTGAATTCTTTAACTTTGATTCGATATATTTCATCTTCATGTTTGTTGCAGTATCAAGAACCTTTTGTTTTATCAATGATATAATAGCATGAATCAAACGTGGGATGAATTTAAGTATCTTTACAATTTTACTTTCATCTTTATCTTTGCCCATGGCATTATCCATTATTTCTCCTTCTTGGATAATGTCAACTTGTTGTTGATAAACATCCATCATTTCATTATATATAATATAATCTTCCATGTATAAACACGACCTTTCATATTAATATCATATTTAAAATATAAATACGGAGATTACAGATTTGTCCCCCGGGTTAACCCGGGGGATTATCCGTGTTTTTATTTTATTGCATCATGCATGCGGTTTTTGGTTTTATCATCAAGCATCTGTTGATTGATCATATCGAGGAATTCAAATGATGTTTCAATGAACTGTTTAAGACGTTCACGAATACGGTGTGTCTTCTGGCCTTCTGCGGTGTCAGGAATCATTCTCCATGTCAACAAATCCTTCAACTGTTCATCCATGAGTTCAATGTGTTTTCTCTCCTTAGGAGTAATAAACTCATTACCAGCTTTACCTGTAAGCCATTTGGTGTCTTTACGAAGCTTTTTCAATTCATTCTTGAATCTCTTGATGTCTTCTTTTGACAACTCTCCAGGCATTTCAAATACGTACTCGTAGAATGATTTCAAGTCCGCAGGAAAACGTCCCCATTTCTTCTGGAACATGATTTCATGTGTACATATTCTGATAACGTTGAATGCAATTGATGCTGCCCATACAATCGCAAGACGAAGTCTCACATCTATCCAGAATGATTTGATCATTTTGGAAGTTGTTACCTCTTCCATTATTTTTGCAATTGCCGGAGCTTCCATTGAAAGTTGTGCATGTGTTAATGCAGCTGCGTCTGCTTTGGCTTTTGCTTTAGTGGCACGTTTTTCGGATACACCATCCAACCATTTTGCGAATGCAGGACTTTTGTCATACATCTTTGATATGACACGTGCAAGCAATGAATCTTCACTGGCAGCTTCCATATATACACAGTCGCATCCATAACCGTAGAACTCTTCAGCGGTCCATTCACCGACATCTTCACCAAATATACCAGTAGGATCCAATGCATATGATTCATTAAACCAATCTGAGGAATTGTTAAAAATAATGCGATCCATTTTATTCACTCCTTATGACATGTATTCTTTGACAACATCACCGGGATTTTTACCACGGTTCAAAAGCTTTGTAACAGTTTCACACTTCTTGACAAAGTCTTCGATACGTGCAGGAATCCTACGCTCAGCAGCCTTATCAGGTTTTGAAGTAAGCATTCTCTCAAGGTCTTTGATGATTGTCGATAACTGTTTGATTTCACTTCTCTCGGTAGCTGTAAGATTAACCATTGCTTTGTGACTAATTATACCTTTACCCGAAATAGTATTACAGTCATCTCTAAGGGTGTGAAGTGCTTTGTTTAAGAGTCCTGTTTTGATAGTACCATCTTTTGACTCTTTTAATACGTCCATTACAGCTTTCATGTCTGCTGCAAATCTACCATACTTCTTTTTGTATGTTACAGAAGCAATGATCGAATCTACTGCTTTTACAATCAGCATTACGTCGGTAGTAATACCAGCGATGAGTAAAGTGTCATGCGCAGCAAAACCAAGAATGCCACCAAGAACAGCAGCTTTTGTATCAGGATTATATTCCTGAACGAATCTGTCAGGTCCAGTCGGTTCATCATATGATTCTGTAAACATATCATTTGATTTCAGACAATATGTTTTGTTTTCCTGGATGGGTTCATCATTGTAATTGCGAACAATTGCATCAGAATAATATTCTGTTGTTGGTTTGCATCCATCACCGCATTCCTCAACATCATCAGGTGTTTCATCCGTTGTGTCAGATTCCTCGAAATCTTCGACGGTGTCATCATCAGATTCCTGGATGAGACGGTTCCTGAGTTCCATTGCATCATGGAGATCATTCATTGCATATTCAATATATGCATCGAGTTCATCCAAGTCATCAGTATAATATTCTTGTTTAACTGACTTCACTTTAACCATGAGAACATTGTTAGGATCACCACCATGCTTCTTAATAGCTTCACGTGTATTTTTGCTGAATGTATTATATGCTTTATTACCCCTGTAGCTACCAGCAGAATGGGCGACTATGCCATATCCTTCATTTATTGATACACCACCTGTACTATATATTCTAAGTATCTCATTGGTGATGATAAATAATTCTAAAACCTTTTCTTTGGAAACACCTTCAACACCATAAAGCGAATCAAGTTTTCCTTTTTTGTGTGACTTGATTAAATTGTAAAATGATTCCATTACAAATGCTACCCTAGCAGCAGATGTACTTTCGTCGATGAGTGCATTGAGTGCCTCATATTCACTCCATTGTTCATTGGCAAAACGATCAGTATTCTTACTATTCTCAACAAGTGTTTTTATTTCAGACTTCTTAGCTTCAAGAGTTTTGAGGTCTTTGTCAACATTACGTGTCGACTGTTCGGATACAACATTACCAAAACATTTCATCACAAAATCCATAATATCGTAACCAGCTGTATAGAATTTTTGGTTGGCTTCGGTATCCCATTTAGCAACCTTATGCTGTTGGAGTCGTTCACGAGCATTGGGGTCATCGACCAGTCGTTTATATTGTTTGATTCGTGCCTCTGCAAAATATCCACGTATTCTACTGATAATCGTTTTGATGAATTCAGCGATTCTATTGATAATATTTTTTACTTTATCACCAATGACACCTTCAACGAATATCTCTGAATCATAAACATCGTCAGATGTAAATTCATTGTATGATTGAAAATCCATCAACGATGGATCGTTACGTAAGATTACATCCATAAAATAATCTCCTTTCAAAAATAATATAGAATGAAACGGTGGGGGATGACCCCCACCGACATTCAGGAGGATAAAGTTATGCAACAAATAAAGGTTACATAAATCTACCAGGCTTAGGTGTAGTAGCCGGTGTAGGCTGCACATAGCCGATTGCAAGGTCAGAGTCTTCGATATCCATATCGAACTGACCACTCTTCAGGCGGTTGTTACCACCAGCGATGATTCCGTCGGGATCAAATGAATTGAAAGCAGAATCGAACAGATCCTTGAAATGAGAAGATGAAGGATTGTAAGATTCCTGAACTGTGTCGTCTTCGAAATCGAAGTCGAGACCATACTCGTTTTCAAACATAGTATTTATACCAGTAATAATTTATACAGCCACTGCATGCTGTATGAGCGAAACAGAAATGACATTACTGGATGACCCACTTTCTTAAATATTCGCAGTTGTGAATCATTTCTGTTTTAGAATTAAGTTTTACCATTCATATCAAGTAACCAATTATTCACATACAACTTATTCACCGCAATAATCATTCGATATGTATGAGTGTAATGAGCATTTGTGAAAATCAGTTTTCTATTTTTCCAATCCACATAGTATCCATCATTTATAATGGTACGGTTCTCACGCAACTTGACGGAAATAAATAGATTGGTACTCATATTGTGTTCCAAATGGTAATCTATGATATGTTTCATTGATGAATCCAAACATGATGAAATGTCTACTTCGGTTTCACCCCAGTCCAATTGAACGATTGGTTTCATTGTAATTTCCCATCCATATAACAGAGGAAAATCCTTGTCATTGAATGAATCCGAAAATATCGGTATAACAACACCATTGTCGGTTGGTGCTTTACATGAAAACGGACCCGGGTTTGGAACAGACAAATCAAACAGTCCAATTGTATTGAATTCACATCTCATTGTGAATGTAATCGGACAATCAGATTCAACAAGATTGTTTGTCTTGGTAGCATTATTGTATGCGAAATCTGTGATACTACACAGAATCGAGCTCGCATAATATGTGTAAAATGCATCCCTGTGACGACCACTACTGAAACGATACGACACCGGGAATACACTGTGCATATTTAAGTAATCAACGAATCTTGCAACACTACCAGTTTCGTCACGAATTGGTATGTTTGCATACTTAGCAGTCTCTTCAAGAAACCCATCAGGCAATGCCAACTCTAACGCAGTATCAATATCGAAAAAACAATTTTCCATTGGAATCTTGTTGATTAAATATGATGCCCAACGAAGCTGTTCTGCAATACTTTGGAAAGACAAAACAAAGTCCAGGAATAATACGACTCTATTTATTTTACCCCTCCATTCGATTCCTTTCCGTTTGTCAAAGAATAACTTTTCCATTTCGGAGCGATTCTGGAAACGATTGGAGATTGGTCCCCATGTAGTAGTTGCAAAACTGCCTGCAGCCAATCGATTATCTAAACCCGATAACGATACACGTGGAGAGACAACACACAATGGATATGCCTGAGTACGAATCTGCTTTGGAGTATGACGTAATTGGCGGTGTGCAATTGTCGTTGAAGGAAGTGCTGTTGCGAATGTGTTTGGTGGAAATTGATCCAGAATATACCGCATTGCGATTGCAGTAACATTACCCACAGCATGAACGATGTCAGTACCACTTTCACATGCCAACGATATTTCGAAATTATGTGCCAATGATTTATCGGTTTTATCCAAATCATTGAACGAATATTTCAACCGTTTGTCAACGACATTTTTACCATCCACCATTCCTTGTCTGAAGTCATTGACATTTATCTTATTCGGATGCATATCAGAATAACTACCACTCATACAAAGATAACCTGACAGATGATGTGTCGTATCACAGCATATGAGAATGAACTAACATGTCAGGTCATACCTACTTTCTGAATATTTACACGAAATAACGTTTAGTTCATTCTTGATATAAGTACACTGATGATCTTCTGAAAGTTCTCAATATTGAAATAACGGATATATTCAAAATTGAAATCATTGATCGATGGACATCGATTCAGAATCATTAATGGTCTCCACATGTTCGTTGTACCATAACGGTCGTACGCACATTTCTTTGGATTTCTGATGTACTTAATATCGAATTTTTCCGTCGTATACATATTGGGATAATTCTCAATAATACGATAGAATTCAAGTGGTAACATCTGAATTACAGCATACCATGGTTCCGAATCTGGAGTAGACAATTTCACTGATTTCGTGATGTTCTGAAATGCGAACAAATCAGAACGTTCAAGTCTCAGTAGATCAAGAACTTTAGTTTTTTCGTCAGAATTCATTTGGTATCACCCACAGTCTCTTTTACGTAGAGATTGAATAAGTCGTTGTCGGTACATATTAAAGTACCGATCATATCACCTTTTGCATTATTAACACCTTCAGATTTCGGAGTTGAAAAAACAACTTGAAATGTTTCCGATGTATTGATTGCACCTGAGGAATAATCGACAGAAGCAAACAAAGGAGACGTGACGGAAACGATGTCCCCGTCACGTAAAATTCCTTTTGTTTTTATAATGCAAGATGACGAGATTGGTACTTTTGGTGCCGAATCTCTATATGATAGAATCATAACTTAGTTAATGATTATTTCATAGCGTCATTAAGACCCCATGAGCCACCTTTTTCGTTCTTCACAGCATCTTGTGTTGACGCATGTTTACGTCTGGCAGGAGATGTTGCCCTTCCATCTGAGCCTATAAACGTGGATCCTTCAAACGATTTACCGACATCAAAAGATCCCAGAGTGCTTTTAGCGCTCTTGATACTTGTAACATGTGCTACCTGGTTAACGATGCTCATTTCGACACCGATAACGTTTTCGATTTCCTGGCAGAAATGTACAGCAGCTGACTGAACCTTACCACAGAGCTTAATAGCATCGCTTATAGCAGTTCTGAGTTCAGGGTTCTGTTTATTCTCATTTTTAGCTTCATCAGCCTTGATAGCAGACTCAAGCTTCTTAACAGCTTCATCAGCATCTGTCTTAAACTGAGCAAGATCTTTTCTGAGCTCTTCGAGTTTCTTTATCATGGCTTCGAACTTTTCAACGCTTGCAAAGTTCTCACCACCAGTAGCCTGGTCAACGTTAACTTTCTTTGTTGGCATCTTACCAAGCCATGAACCCTCTGGAGCGAGGAGCTGATCTTCTTTATACTTAGAATTAGATTTCTTCGATTCAGCTTCATCCTTTGTTGTGAATGACGCTTTAGCTCCTTCGTTTGCCATCTGACGAGCAAGCTCGTTATATTTAGCACGATGCTTAGCTATAATCTTAGAAAGGTTGAAGTTTTCAACTGTTTCTATAGATTTTATAACGTTCTCATCAAACTTAAGCTGGTGTGATTTTGTATAGTTACCAGTATAAACCAACTCACAGAAATCATCAAGTTTACCGATGATACCTGAGTTGGAACCACGACCCATGAGAAGACCTGCAACATTTTCGATAGCTGTCATACACTGATCAAGCTCTGCTTCTGTCATAGGAACAAGAACTTCAGACTTAACAGCATCAGGGATATTGTCAACCATTGCCTTAGCAGCAGCAACATCCTTCTTTTTAAACATTGCGATGAAACGTGTGAAGATGGCCTTAAAGAATCTCGGAATAAAGAGAAGAGCCTTCTTAAGCTTTGACTCAGCTACACCCTTATTAGTAGCAGCATCAATGACTGTTCCCTCTGTAAAATATTCCATTATAGCAGCTTCTTTGGCATAAGATTCTGCTATCGCAATGGAAACTTTGAACTCAGCCTGAGCCTGCTCGGCAAAGATATCAGCAACTGATGCAGTATTGATATCCTGTTCCATGATATAATTTTCGAGTCTCATATATATCAATCTCCTTTCCTAATTACTTAGCCTCGTTGATTGCATACACTGAATCGCCGAAAGCGGTAGTGATGGAACCAGTTACAGCTGTAAGGTTAGAAGTCCACTTCTTGATATCGTCATTGATACCCTCGCAAGAACGTGTGATCTTTTTTGCTTTGGATGTATCAGCGTCGAATACCTTAGCTACATTAGCTGCAGCAGCCTTCTTGTTTGAACCCATTGTCTCTGCAGTGATCTTAGAAACGTTGAGAATTACGTACAGTGCATAACCGAACTGAACGAAATCTTTTGACTTAGGTGAATCTGTGTAGTGAGAGTCCTTTGATGTGATTCTCTCAACTGCCATTGACTTACCACCATCTTCAAGTGCGTTCTCGATTGCACGGATTGAATCTGCTGAACGATTGCCGGTGAAACCTGCATCAGCAAGATTTGAATCATTTCCTGAATAGCCGAGACCATATGCATTCATGAAGTATCTCATACCTCTTGCATATGTACGTGCAAGCTTAACTGCACTCTTACCCTTCAGGAACTTCTTATCTGAGAACTGTGCACCGCCGATCTTCTCTGCGAGCTGTCCCATGAATGATTCGAAGTTGTCACCAACAGTGACACCGTTCTTCTTACCGAAAGCAATAAGGAGCTTCATGTCCTTGTCGCATGCTTCCTTTACCTTCTTTGCTGTATTTAATACGAGATCGTAGAATGCAACAACCTGCTGACGTACTGCCTCACAAGAAGCACCTGTAGCATCAGCCTTGTTTGCAGGAAGTCCAGCATCTGCGGCTTCCTGGATGCACATAAAGTCGCCGTCTTCGGGAAGCTCAGCAATCTTGCTCTCAAGAGCGAAGATAGCATTTGAAACATTGATTTTACCTATAGCCTGTTCGATGTATGCGTCATACTCAGAAGCATCGCCGCATGCAACGTCAAGCATCAGTTCTGTATATTTGCTCATAGCTTATATTTCCTTTCAGAATATATTTTTACAGAATGCCTGCATATGTGAGCCCCATCACATATTGGGGTAATCCGTAAATTTACATACAAGTTGGATTATATTGTTACTCTGTCATCCTTGTTATCATTCTTATATTGATTGATGAGTTGGATTGCTTGGTTTTTGTAATTGTTGATGATCTCTGCTTTGAGTGTTCTTTTTGAGACGCCAGTCTGAACCAGAGTCTTATAACGTGGATCAGATGATTGCTGAGCCAGTAACAATGATATTACTGATACGAGATATTTGTCGATTGAATCTTGTGTGAGACGGATTGTGTTTTTGACATCAAGTCCATTCTCAGATGCAAGCTTCTGAAGTTCACGTTCTTTATTTAAATAGGAAAGAACGTCTTCAATCTTTTTGAAAACAACTTCATTCTCCATATGATTACTCCTTTCTATATTATAATAGTATAATCTATGCAGATTACGATGTCGTTCAAAAAACAAAAAAACAACAAAAAAGAAGCTCCTATTGAAGGAGCTCCACGATTTCAGTATATGATAATCCAGCAGCGATGTAAATAACATCTGCTGGTGGCACAAAACTTTGGTGCCTTAAGAATTGTTTCGTCTTTTCCACAAGTTTCCTTTTTGGAAAAGGCGGAATATATCCACTACCAACATAAGCACCAGCTTCAAAATAATAATTACCTTTATCAGTAGTATTAATTTTAAACTTGTATGCTACGCGAGTTTTTTCATATTCTTCAATAGTTTCATCAAGACCGTTAACGGTCTTGAACTTACCTGTTGTGATACAGACTATCTCGTTGCCATTTATTTCAAAAGTAGCAGACTTAGGACCTGTTATTGTGTAATGTATATTGGCCAAATCTTCGCGATCATCACCATCCTCGTTAATATCCCTATCAGTAAACAGGAATATATAAGATTCCCAAGAATAATCTGTCTGCTGGCATAACTCAATTGCAACATCACCTTCTTTACAGCAGGCTGTACTGTCATGGTACTCAGGATGATTGCTTTTAAGTTCATCCCAGTCATGATCTGTTGCATTATCATTTATGCATTCGATATGATCGAAATTGTCGGAATCAATTATTTCGTAAATTTTCATAAATATACCTCCTGGACCCAATGGGCTGGTTGACTAGACCAGTTGCCCCAGAAATTTAAAGTGATTTGAATAGATTGAAGAATATATTTCTATATTCTTCATACTAATAATATATATATATGAAATTTAAGAATACTAGATATATAATGAGAAGAAACCTCCAATTATTAAATGTGAGACTTGTGTGGATATATGTATACATCATGAACGGTTCGTGCTTGGCTTTCATGATGTAGGTGGCGTTCCTATATTCACTACTGCTCCGAACGTTTCACAATGAGGCAAGATTATTATTCTTCTCATACACTTCTCATCAGGTGTCCAAGAAAAGGTTTACATGGCTCCTTCGGGAGCCATCATATACCTTTTGTTTGTCCCTAACGTTATATCATCTCTTGTTCTCAGCATAGAAAAAACGCAAGGGTAAGCTCTTGCTTTTAGAACTATAATATTTTAAAGAGGAGGTTTAATACATGAGTGATATCCCAAAGAGATATGAACATTTCTTATCACCAGATGGTGTTCGTAAATTATCTCAATTGATGAAAAGTCATTTTGCATCATATCCAGATAAAGATAAATTGTATAATGACTCCAAAGGGTTACAATACAATGGTAGTGTTTATAACTTCGGATCTGAGATACTGTTGGAAACCAACAAACTCAAAATGACAAAACCACCAATCCGAAATCTTAAATATGGAAAAGACACAACATTCTATTTTGATATTGATTACTCGTATCTCATAGATACATACGAGCAACAGAATATGTTGGTATGTAATTTGAAAAAAGATGTATTAGTTGCATCACATCAATATTATTTGGAATTCAGAAATATAAGTGAATTTTATGTGATCCGATCAACCAATACCAGTGCAGGTAATAAAGTTACCCCAGACTCAGAGAAACAAGTTCAACAATCAATTGTATTCAAGGATTTGTTTTACAAAACAAATGATTTTCCGGTACTGGTTGAAAAGTATACAAATGAAAATAATGAGGTTGTGTATGTTGATCATGAACTTCGTATTCGTGATGGTGAAACATTCCCAACATTTTATTTCCATTCAAATGAATTGACCGATGGTTACATTGATTCAATTGTTGATGGTACATTGACAACGATATTGTTGGATGATGATATGAATGGATTACCGTTCATATGGTTTACAACAGATTCGTTTAAATATTTACCATCATTGGATTTAGATAACAATGTTGATGAAAATGGAAATCCATTATTGACATTTGGTACTGATGGAAATATGGTTTCCAGAATATATCCGAATTGTTATACGGATAATTTTCCAACATATGATGAATCTTTGAATTATGATTGGTTTATCAAAATCGAATGTCGAGATGGTTACAATTTCATTGCGGATGATGAACCTGGAAACAAAGATCTGAATTATGGTATACCAATTAAACGGATTACATTGTTATATTCCAACTCGGTTAACCAACGATCAGCTGGATATGTTGAACATATTATCGATATTCCCGAATCGGAAGATTATGTCATATATTTGGATAAAAATGTAAATTCCCGTTGGTGGTTTTATAAACGTACACCCGAAGATTATGATTGGGATTCAGTAACATTTAAAAATCCAAATTATGCATGTGCATATTATGAACGTCGCGACCATGAATCATTCATTGGTTCATTTACAGGAAACCATATGAATCAGGGTTATATGATTGCGGGTTTCAAAATAAAATTCTTCAATGAATATTTATATAAATGGGAATCCGAATTGATTGGTGATGTATCGGGTATACACATTGATTCAACCGATGAGCGTTCCAACAATGGTATCATTGAAAAGAATGGTGTGTCACACATGTTGGGTGATTTTGATGGATTACCAACATATATGAACATGCAATTGAAAAACACAATACATCATTCACATGTTGACATTTATGCGATTCGTGATCATAATAATGAATATACCCAATTACCAATGAAAAAACAAACTGCGGGAATATTGTTGGATTCGGCAATACCACAAAATGAATTGCCGGAATTAATTATGTCTGACCCGGGAATTGTTTATGATACATACGTATCCAATATGTATTATACATTAAATGATAAAATCATTTCGCCAAAGAATGTTTTGACAAACATAACATATGCGGATAATGAAAAGAATGTGTTTTCTGATTATACCAATATTGGATCAAAACGTTTCAAACGTTTCTTCTATCATGGCAGTAATTATTTCTCATTGGATGTGTTTGGATTGGATCCATTGACGGAATTCGCACGTGGATACATTGTATCAAATGATCCTCCTGTATATGAAAATAATCGTGAAACTGAATATGTGAAACCCGGTCGTACCATCGCACGTATATGTGACATTCCAACCACAATGATCAACATGTTGAATATTCCTAACTATGCACCATCAATATTGATTGATTGGAATACATCTGATGTACCATATGTGCGTACATTTTGTAATTTCGAAACAACCGATATGGAACGTTTGCGCAACAATCCATATGATACATGGATCAAACATGAAAACATTGTATTTCCGGTTGATTACGATTTGGATAATGTTATACCAACATATGGTGATCGTTATAAAACAACAATCAATATGAATGCAACCACGACATTGACATTTGGTGAATCGGGTAATACAACGGTTTCAATCAATGAATCCGGTTCTGGATATATTGTTGGTGAACGTTTCAAATTCAACATCGGTGGACGTTATTTCATCGGCGAAGTTACCGAATTGAACGGTTCGTTAGTTCATGCGGTTACAATCATTTCATATAACTTTTCAAATATTAATGTATCGAATCTAATAAATCAAACATCCACATATCATACAATGTCAATTGACGGTGATGGTGTTGGATTGATTATAAATTTAACATTGGATGATGATACATGGAATTCAATCCAACCAGTCACATTAAATTCATATATTAATGGATTGCATCTGTATAAGTATGATGAATACGGACATGTGTGGTTGTATGAATATGAACGTGATACATGGAGTGGTTTCCAAATCACTGGTCCATCGGTAACGCCAAATCCGTATGATTTGGATAAACCTTACAAACGTAAAATGGTTGATGTGTTTATCATGAATATGTTGAATAATAATCGTAAACTTTATTATTTGACATTTAATGGTGAAATCAATAACATTGACCAGTTGTCAATTACAACACAACAAACCGATATTGATGTATCTGATATTGGTATGAATGACATTTCTGAAACATTGAGAACCAAAAACATTAACCATCAAAACGCATATTTCATTCCATATGTAAATGATATTGATAATCGTGTTGATGTTCGTGTTTACAATCGTTATCCATTCATGAGACAGGATTCTGCATTCGGTAAATATCACAATACAATTCTTCCACGATACAACAATTTGAACTTTTCATCATTCTTCAACATTGCAAATCGTATATCATATACAATACATCGTTACAAATTACATTCACAACCTGATTTGTTTTATTACAATCCATTGGAACCAAATTACATCAAATACGAAAACATTTCAACTGATTACCATACAATCAAAGAAAAACGTTTATTCACATATGTTGATTTGTTTAATGAAGAAGAATTCTCATTATTGTCAAATCGTTATGTTACTAATAACAACATTTACAATTATAATGAATATGTATCTGATGCATTTGAAATATTGAGAGAACAACTTCAATCGATGGATCGTGATCATTTAATCACATACATCAGAAACAAATATGGTGATAATGCATATCCGATTACAGTTGATGCAATTAATCCATATACAAAAGAGATGTTGATTGAATACTGTTTATCAATTCCTGAAACATTGTACTCCAAATCAAACATCAAAATGGTTGCACAAAAATTCACATCTGTTGCACAAATCGTATTTGATGATTATGGTAACCAATCCATTGTTCCAACAGATGGAGAACCAATCACCGGTTCATTTGAACCATTGTCATATACAATACATGATTTAAATTATCAAACAAATGTTGATGTTGAACCAGATATACTGTTTGTGTTTAATGTTAAAAAGAATGACCAAATAGTCACATTCAAGAATTATCACATTCATGATGAAAATGATGTTGATATTTCAAAACATTCATTGTTAATATACGATGGTAAAAAGTATCTGTATGATTCAAACACTGACAACTGGTACGCAACAATTTAATCATTTTTTGAAAAGTTACCCCAAATCATTTCATATGACGATTAACACGTTCTAATTGTTTATTGATGGATGTCCGATAAGGATATTCATCAATAAACCACCATATTATTTTGATTTCAACGAAATCAAAATCCAACATAAAATTTATTTCATATGAAATAAATATATATGAAAAAATGAAATTCTAGAAAAGGAGGATCATTATGTCCTTACATAAAATATACAACTTCGTTGGATATAACAATTTGGGATTGATACTTGAACAGGAACGCAAACATTGGTTGTTGAAACCTGATGCAAAATTGAATGTTCAAGATTCTGCAACTGGATCAATCTTCCAAGGTAAGATGGAAAATCTTGGAAATGAAGTAATTGTTGAAACAAACAAAACCAATGCGTATACCGGAAGTGATATGTTTCAATTCGTGAATGATATGTTCAATGTTGTGTTTGAACCATTATCATCGGCATTACCATATAACAACGCATTGAACGGTTTGATGTATGAATGCATCATTTCATCCAAAGTTGCATATGATGACAACAATGTCACATCATACAAGAATTACAAAGTGAAATTCACAAACTGTACTGAAGTATTAATTCCATTTGGTGATTCATTGGAAACCCCTGATGTTTATGTTGGTAAATGGATTAAAACAACATCAAATCCAATTATCATGTTACCGGATTCATCCAATGCATATACAATTGAAATACCTTTGCAATTTAAACCAAACGTGACTGGATGCACATTCTATTATCCATTGGAAGAAAACATGCAACCATTGTCATTGACTCGTGAATCTGCATCTGTATATGTAACTGAAGCTGTTACTGATAACACATTTATCGGATATCCAATTTATTGGTTTACATCGGATAATACAAATGTTGGTCCACATATCAACATTCCAAAGAATCACACAAATAACAAAACCATATTCTATGTGGCAAATCCGGGTAATGTTTCAAAATACAATACACAAATTTTCTGTTGTGTTGATGGTGATAATGATGCCACACCAGAGGGTGAAACAAATGATTGGAAGGTTGTATGCCAAACCGTAACGGGATCATTTACTGGAACAACTGCGGATGTTAACATACCAATTGACATGTCGACAATACATCTGGTACAAATATCAACAGGAAATATTTATACAATTCCATTTGTATCAACGAACAATGACACGTTGACACTCACAAGTATCAATAAATGGTATCGTCATGGTAATATTGCAGAATCCAATATGAATAATTATGACCAGAACTGTTATAATGTACAACATGATCAACCAATAATTCCATTATTTAATTTACATCTGGATGAAAATGTTTCATTCTTACACAATACAACAGATGTTGGATATGCCGGTATTCATTTATCCAGTGAAGTTTATTCTGAAACAACACCACGATATCCGTATTCACTTGGTGAATGGGATGGAATTCCAGAATGGATTAATGACAACGAAGAGGGAGCTCCACAACACACTGCAATTTATGCAATACACAATACACCAAATTACAATCCAAATGACCCAACATCACGTCAAACATCGGCAATCATTTTGGATCCCGGTAAACAGAAAACTTCTGATGATGAAACATTTACAAACGATGAACGTGGACGTGCATATTTAATATCCAATGATGATGCATCATATGAAAATAATGCAACTGCGGAATACAAGAAACCACCGCGTACAATTGCACGTATATGTGACATTCCAACAACGTTGATTCAATTGACGAACATTGTTGGATTATCACCGACAACGGTTGTCGACAAACGTTATGTTCATACTGATGCATGTTACACAGAAAAAGACAGAATTAAATTATATAACACATTGGCAAACCGTTGGGTTCGTCCAACCAATGTTGATGCGGACGGCAATCCGATTACTGAACATTCAACATCGGATAATGATTTCATATTTAATAATGAATCGGATTTGAATGATGTTGATCTGACACATGTTGTCAATGATTTTTGTAAATATGAAAATCTGAATCCAATGGTGGATCCTCAATATATCGCATTAGATATGATTACGGATCCGGGTGATGGTTACAAAGTCGGCGATATGGGTATTGTCATAATTGGTGGTGCATCAATCAATTATACAGTAATCGAATTGGTTGGTGAAGAACCATCCGGTGTAAAGAATGTCACATTAACACCATCATCAAATAACCCAATATCATTATCAAACTTTGATTTGGTTACCGATCCAAGTGGTGAAAAATATGCAAACACATATTCATATGGAACATCACCAACATCTCCCGACAGTGGTACTGGATTATGTTTTTCAATGGTAATTCAGAATTATGATTCAATTCGAACAAAACGTGGAGAATTGCTCGATGGTTTGTTTGCATTGGTTAAACTTCCTGATGGCTTATGGTTGTATCAGTATGATAATAAATGGATAAAACACACAATGATTTCCGAGGCTGAAACATCAACCATTATATCATCCTTAGGAGGATTGTCAACCACAGAGTCATACATGACATCCATTGTATCGGTTATACGTACACTTCCGGTAACATCACGATATGATCATCAATCTTACAAATCATTGAATGTTATATCATCACCATCATTTATCAACATCATTGATACTGCACATGTTCCATATATTTATGATGGTGATAAACCATCGGTTGATATCAATAAATTAATGTGTCAATCCATTTATCGTGGTAAAGCAAAATCTCATTCGGTTGAATTCATTATAGATTATTTGAAAGAAAACAATCGTAATTGGTATGATTGTTATGTATTCTGGAAATGGGATGATCCATCACCAACATCAACCAATCTGTTGTTCTCATATGGTATCATCCAACGTTCATTCAACAACCTGATGTCAACTGATACATCAACAATGTTACCAATGAACGGATTGAATTCACCATCATATGTTCATTCAAATGAACAAACCACAATCGTATGGAATACCGATCATGGTGTAATGATGTGGGTGTATGACCCAGTGTCGTCAGAAAAAGAAACATACACCATTGATCCGGATACAAATGACATTTCTATTTCCAGAAAAACACGAACATGGAATGATGTTGATTTGTATAATAATACAACATTGAAACTTGTCGGTGATGATGGTAAATTGTTGTATAATATCATATCAAACAATCCAACACAAGTTTCATATGATATGAGAACAAACGATCCAATATACCAGAAACCGTTATTCGCAGAACTTGGAACCATTGGTCAAACCATTAACATCAATCCGGTTGGTGTATGGAAACTTGTATATCCAAGAATCAACACATATACATTCTCCAGTGGTAATGGTTTAAAATTTGATGCCGTTAAGATGGACATTCTTCGTGGTGACAACTTAGGAACCATTGGAAACGTCAAAGATCAAAACGGCAATGTTGTTAATAAAAAGATACTCATCATTGATCGTCAAACCAACGGCAATGCAATGAAAGTTTACAACAGTCAAACCAATACATGGGATAAAGTATAAAATATATACCCGGGCATATGCCCGGGTATATTCATATCTAAATGATGATACAATCTGAATAATATTATTTTAGGAGGTCGTAATATGAATGACTTAATTTCAGATGATAAATGGTTGGATGACATGAAATCATTAATACAACCAGATGAATGTTTATTACCCATTGCGGTCAAGGTTGGTAAAAATTATTACAAAATTAATGATATATCCAATCCTGATGTATTTAAAGAAACCTCTGCCGTTGCATCAAACTTCAAAGTTGTATTTGGATCAATATACAACATGTTTCGAAATGCATCATTTCCAATAAACCAAATGCACAAATATGACATAATCAATCGGATTCAAACAATCGATGAGAAAACCCAGGTTGATACATTGTTTTTTGTATTCGAATCGGATTATCGGGTTGATGATGATTTAACCGTGTTTGATGAATGCATCAATACCAATTATGATATGTTGATTGGTTATGTATCAACAATGGCGAATAACAATCGTAAACGCATGTTGGAATCATTTTATAATAACAATAATTATTAATCTTCATATTTATATGATTAAAATGTAATCTTATAATATGAGGAGGTGTTTATTATGAACACAACGGAATTCAAACGAATGTTGATTGACAATTGTAATCTGAAACCCGGTGGACACAATGTTTGGTGGCGTGCAAAAACATGTCCATTTTGTGGTAACTCCAAATGGAAGTTTTATCTGTATATCAATGTGAATGATGATTCTTCTGTTGGTTACGATTGTAAACGTTGTAACCAAAAGAGTTCTGTCATTGATCAAACTGTGTTAAATGGTTTAGGAATATATGGAGAACAGATACCACAGTTCAAAGGTGTCAAATATGTCAAACGAACTGAAGAAATGTTCAACGACATTGTATTATTACCGGAAGATGCAGACATCAGTAAAATACAAAACTATGTGTATTCACGTGTCGGTGTGGTTCCAACATTTGATGATTTATGTTTATTCCAGTATGTTGCAGATCCAGTCAAGTATTGTAAAATGTTATCGAATGATGAGGTCAACAAGAATAAATTCATAAACAGATTTTGTTTTAAATTGTCGAATGGTGGTTTGACATGTCGTTATCATAATGATTCACAAACACGATGGATCAAACATTCTGTTGTTAAAAACTGTGGACGTGGATTGTATGTGTTACACAACAATGTCAATCCAAATGAACCAATCAATGTTGCAATCGCCGAGGGTGTGTTTGACATCATAGGATTATATTATCATGGTAACATTAAAAACTGTCTGTACATATCGACTCAAGGAACCAATTATGCATCTGGATTATATCACATTCTTGGTACTGGTATATTTGGTTCAAATGTTTCAGTTGGTATCTATAAAGATGGTAATGTCAAAAATTATGAAATCCGATATAATAAACGATTCAAAAAATTGTTTAAATCAATAACGATTTATGAAAATATTATTGAATCGGATTATGGTCATCCAAAAGACAAAATCGAAATACATAAAGCTTTATCAGAAAGGATATGATACAATGAAGATACTTGACATTTATAAACACATAACGGAAACCAACAACAAAATTTATGACGCCATTAATGAAACACTTAAGAGTGGTAGTTACAACGAAGCATTGTATTATAAATATACAATAATGGTTAACATCGAAGTTGAGAAAACCAATGATTATCTGTTGATGTTGTATTATCGTGCATTCTGGGAAAGTATCGGTGATCCACATAACATATATGATACAACAACTCCTAAGAGACACTCATTCAGAATGTCATTAATGACAGCAATTGAAATCATTTATGAAGCAACACCACCATTACTCCAGAGCGAAATCAAAAACTCAATAACATCAATTGATAACATCATTGAGATATTGAAAACATATGTGTTAGAAAATAATTCAGATGTTAATTTGCGTCGTGGGATATTCTTTAAGAAAAATGGTATGTTTGATTATGGTGGAATATGGAATGATTCTGATGATCGTACCAATAAGATTCGTTCCATTACCGACAAGGATACATCACATCCACCAGTGATTGCATATGTCGATGCAGAGGTTGGCGATTTCAAACAGTATATCATATCTGGTCCGGTTGATCAAATACTGAATATGTGTGAATTAGTACGAGGATTAAATCTCACACATGTGTATGTTAATCCACCTGAGTCATTGACATCAAACCCAATCGTACACATCAAAGGATATACCGAATATAAACACGATTTCACTCTTGAAGAACTTAACATTTTATGTGCACAGACTTTAAAAATGTTAGAATAATTATGGTGGGGATATCCCCACCATATTCTATAATTTTATATTTCCATATTTATTTAATTATAACGTAATACCCTTGTAGGGAAGGTATTATTAAAATTTCACACATCTCGCGCGAATGTGTGAATGAATATATGTAAAGGAGGAAAGAACAAATGTTTTATACACCACAGGTACAGACAACCACTGGTGGTGGTATTGCTGGTATAATTGCAGCAATCGCATCTGTCGTTGTTACAGTTGTTGAAGTAGTTCGTAATGTTATTAAACATATACGCGAGCACAAACAGAAAACACAGATGAAACCACCGCTTCCATGCAATGGAAATGTAATCGATATGACATATAACGATTCATCGGGAAGATGGAATGTTAGAATGCCTATCACACACGTAAACCCAAATTATATAAACGGAGGAATGCACAATATGTATGAATATGATGTAACCCAGGGTATGAATTACATTGATACCCCTGAAACAAGTAGTATTTATAATCGTAACCTTCCATATGGTTATGGTTATGATCCAAACAAACGCGACTATATCTGGCAGGATAAGACACTCGGTCAGGTTCCCTCAACGACTGAGTATGTACCTTTCGAGGCACGCACAGGATTTGATCCGACAGATTGGTTAAAACGTATGAATTCTTATGTTTCTACAATGGAGCCCTATTATCCATATAGAAACAAAAACCTGTTTATCAAGTATACTGATGTAGAACCACCAAAGGATGACTCATATCTGAAGGATCCTTTTGCAGGAATTCAGTTCAAGAATTTACAGAATCATTTTGAAAGGAGACAGTTCAATCCATTTGAACCATCCAGACCATTTGCAACATATGATACAAACAGTATCAATGCAAATGATCCTGCTGTTAATCCGTATGAGATGACACAGGAACAGATCAATGGTATGGTGAATCGTTCAAATTATTATAAGGATTATATTCTTAATATCAACAGGATGAATCCATTTGGTGCACCAAATGATATTGATAATCCTTATAATCTTCTTGGAGGTCCTTCATATGTTGGTGCAGATGGACAGCTTCATATCCGTCAGGTACCACCACAGCCTGAGTATCATGCTCGTAGAGAGTTTCTGAATTCTGGTAGAGAGAAACCATATCCAACGATTGGAGGTGAAGCATTCGGTCGTAGTATGTATCATGGTTTTGATTTCTATACTATGAATCAGCCAAACATGGTATACAATAATATACCAAATGGTGTTCCTACAAACATGTACAACACAGCAACCCCGAATGATCCAATTGCACCACCATTAATGTCAATTCCGTTCATCAGAAATTATATTCAGAAGCAGAAGAATGAGGAAGCTCGTCAGAAGATTGGTAATCCTGATCCTTATGCAGCAGCATTCTCACAGCCCACACAGAGACCGGTACTCCAGGATCCAAATAATTATGCGAATCCGTATTCAATGAGTATCCAGAATCAGATAGACAGGAGTAAACTTATGATTGATCCAAAATGTGGAATGGTTCTCAATGATGGAGATCCAAACGATCCACTTGCAATGTTATTATCCATCCAGCCTGCGGGTCAGCCCATCACACCTCAGCAGGAAATGAGAAATCAGGTTGCTCTCCAGCAGCTTTATAATATGCAGATGGGATATCCTCAGTCACAGCAGCCCAATCCGTATAACTTTGGTTCCGTACTTGGTGGACCTACATATGTGGGTCTCATGCGTCAGGGTGTTGCACCAATGATGTATGGTTATCAGAATAATCAGCAGCCACAGTATAATCAGTATGGTATGTATAATCAGCATGCTAACACATATGGCATACCACAGCAGAATCCACAGCAGCAGATGTATTATCAGCAGCAGCCACAGATGGCACATTATGGTCAGCAGACTAATAGTGTATTTACAGACGAAGCAACAATAAGATCCATGGCAAATTATGGTATGTCACCAAATCAGGTAAACCAGTATAACAATTCATACGGAATGCCACAGTCACAGCAGAATCCACAGCAGCAGCCACAGCCACTGATGAATACACGTTCGATGATCAACCCTCAGTCATTAGGTTATCCTCAGTCACAGACATCAGTTAATGATATATTCGGTGACAAGTCCGACAACAGTAATCGTGTCGTTGGTAATCCTCTTCCAGAAGCACGTGATGTAGAAGAAGGCTTAACACAGGATGAAATCCTGGATATCATGCTCAGAGCAGACAGAGGTGAACTTGATACAACACCGGTTGAATTCAAAGAACCTGAAAGACCCAAATCACCAGATCAGCTTGCAGCAAAACTGTTCGATCTGTCTGTATGACAATAAGTAGTGATAATATATACATTTATATATTATAAAATCAGAAAAGAAGGAGGAGTGTTCTATGATGAACACAAACATTTGGACCGAAATTTCAAATGGTATGGATATCGTTAGTAATGTATTACGCGGTATCAGTGCTATGCTTAATGGTCCACAGCTTCAGGGTTATCCCCAGCCCGTAATGGGTCCACCGAATGTTGATGTTAACATGTCACGTCGTGATCTCCCTGAAAACCAGCAGCCACAGTATATGGGATATTATAATAACAATTATAATATGCCGAACGTTCCGTATATTAATAATTACGGATATCCAGCTCCACCACAGAATCAGATGTATACACCACCGATTCCGGGAATGTCGGATCCACGTTATGGTATCCAGCCGATGAATACACGTGATCCATGGTTCTCTGGAATGAATAATTACATGAATGCGAATCCGAACACAGGCATGTATTATAATCTTCCAACGTATACATCACCATTCCAGCAGCAGAATGCAACCAATACTGTTTATGGTATTCCTGGAGGTGGTTCATATGGCTATTAATTTTAAGAAGTTTTGTATGAACCATACTAACAATGTCAAACTGATAATTCCATCCATCGTTAATGAGGTTCCTGATGTTTATAAGAATACTGCAGAACGTGTCTTGAAAGATCTCAAGACACGTGTTGGTATGTTTGATCGTACACCGATTCCTTATATTCAGGATACAATTGATATGGTTGATGATATGGATAAAGCATTAAGTCCAACAAATGGTGATGTTCCAGATTCATTAATCGAACACATATCAACTGAATTATATAACAATTCATTCAACGATGTTGATGTGACTGAACAGTCGATAATTGTTATTGTGGCATTGTACATTTGTGTAGCAAAAAACAGCAAGAGTGATTGACTGTTTTGATAGCATAGGTTTAAGTCGATAATAAAAATAAAGGAGGATAAGCTGGCGGTGCCTATGCTGTATAATCCATTCGACGGTGGATGATATCGTAAGATAATGTCAGCTAAAACAATATGAGCAATATTGGTAACGTAAACCTGAACAGAGAAGATTCAGGTTGGATCTCTTCACAGGAGGTCGCAAACCACCTCGCAAACAAGCTCGGATTCCCCATTCTCTGTGACTTCAAGAAGTTCGGTGGTACTTCCCCATTTGAGTCATATGTAAGAATGAGAGTCGGTATGAAGGACAACGATTGTCTCATGCCTTATGAGTCAAATGACATCATCTCAAGTCTTCTGAGAAATTACAGCAACAATATTCCGTTAAAGAAGAGCGTACTTGATGTCCTGAAGCCTTATATGTACCCCCAGGATCCCAAGGTTCTCAGACAGATGATTCTCAATGTTCCTCCTCAGAGACTTATGCAGATTGGTCTTTGTGGTAAGAATCTTGAGGACCTGCTGAAACATGCAGTACCGATCCACGACACTAAGCATGCACATGTTGGAATCTATCTCAGACCTGAGGTGATTCTTGAAGAAATGTGCATCGATCCCGCAGATGATAATCCGGGTGTATTCCACATCGATATCACTGATGGTGATGTTGAGCACGGTATCAGATGGCAGGTTTCTGTACAGAAGAAGTCTACCAACGTAAACAACACAATCACACCGGATATGAGTGTTACACTCGACACAATCTTCTATTCAGGTATGTGATTATACAAACAAATGAGGAACATACGGGAGATATCTCCCGTATGTTTACTTCATTATATTGGAGGTGAGAAAATGATAGTTGATATACATCAGATGATCAATATAATTGAAGATTTCATGTGTAATGATTGGGTCAAAGAAATAGATATTGGTGGATGTGTTGGTAGCAACATATTCAGAATATGTATGGAAACAGTAACTGGTTTCTGTAATTTCAATGATATTATGATAATCGAAGGATGCCAGGATTTCATCGAGATGCAATCAGAATTTTTACCAAATCACATTTTCTATGCTGAAGGGGTGGCAACAGGTTGGTGTAACGATTTAAGAGAGAATGAACGTGACCTTCCAAAGTTCATGCGTTCAGATCCATCAATTGTCACATATCCAAGAAACATGAATGAATATCGTTTGATTGTATTTAATGATTCTCATTTGATTCCTGATAAATACAAGAACATCATTCGCAATTCGTTTGCGGGTAAAATCATTAATGTTGTTGATCCATATGATTATGGATGTGAACGTTTTACACATGCTCCGACAGTGGTTGACACTATTAACAAAGTATCAACAATTCAGGCATATGCAAGAAGACTGTTTAATATCGAAACGCGCGCAATCGATAAAAACGTAATCTGTCGTGTCCGTGAAATTGGTAAAATACCAGTTAGAAGTGTTGGTAAACAGGATAAGAACCAGTATGTCACACCATATAAACCAATCATAGATTATGTGAAATCACGTAGAAATGATGGTTTGCGTAAAGGGCAACGTGTAATATGTAGATCGAATTTCATAAATACATATGGAACTGATTTAGGAACACACATATTCACAAATCATTCAATTGGTACATTACAAACAAATCGTCAAATCATAAACGGTTTGTACAAAATCAGGTTACATAACTCCAGACATCATATCAATTGTGATTTGAGTATGAATCCAGATGCAGCATCATATTATGAAACAATTGTTGAACCTGCATCCATATTATCAATTGATGACATGCATCATCACAAATTCAATTCAATAGTCTTAGTGTTACCGGAAGACGGGCGCACCGACTACACTGGTATAACCAATCGTGAACTTTACAGTGTTTTACGTAACACTAATGATTTGTCGATTGGTTATATGAGAATTTGATATGGCGGTGATAAAATGTTTTCAATCAAAAAGATTATAAATCGTAAAAATGATATTAAAGAAGCAGAAGTTTATTCTGTTACTGTTAAAGGGATTTATGAAAATGCAATAAAATTCAGAAAACTGTGTGATGGCATAACATTTTCAACATTAAAAGAGGTTGAACTGTTTTCGACAATGATGGATCACATTGCGGCATTGATTGATGTATATACAGAAAATAAATTTGGTAGACCTTCAACAATAATAGGATTGAGAAAATCATTATCCGTTATTGGTGAAGCCATGGCAATTTTTATTGAATGTACATTTGAAAATCTTGGTCCTGAAGATATTGATCATAATGAATTGATGTCGAAAATGATGCATTGTTATGATATGTTAATGGCAGGTACACGGATGATGATCCATACTATGGAAGGAGAATATACACAAATCTCCACTGGGGTAAACATAATCGATAGATATTACAAAAGTTTGAACAACAAAACGAATGGTGACATAAAATTTACAGTGAACTTCACGCAACCAGACAGTGTTCTTGGACGTGAACCAAAGGAGGATAAACATGGCACAAATAAACGAAACAGAACTTCAGGCAATGGGGTATAAACAGAAGTTCGATTATTCTCAGTATTCTCACGACAACGACGTCAATGTTATACCCAAAAAAGATTTCAAACGTTTGATTCGTGATACATTTAAAACCATAACCGAGGTTGTTAAAGAGACATATGGTCCATATGGTTCTCAGTATACACTGAATGAATTAAATCAGACTTCATCAACTAAGGATGGTTACAACACATTCGAAGCAATACATTTTTCACATCAGTACAAACAGATGGTGAAACTTGCAATCGGAAAAATATGTTCACGCGTAAACGAAGTTGTCGGTGATGGTACCACATCTTGTTTGCTGTTGGCAGAAAAGATTTTCGATTCCATCAATGAAACTTTGAAAACTCCTGAAGATGAACGTCGCATTGATTCGATACTCACAGACATCCAGAAGTTCTTCAATGATTCTTTAGAGTTTGCAAAAGAATATGATCTGGTTAAACCACTCGACAGCAGATCATTGGAGAGTGTTATCATGATGGCAGCCAATCACGATAAACGTCTCAGAGATGTACTCATTAATGGTCTTGATGTGAAGTATGATTCTGATGATCTGGTGACATCAATCAATAACATCATCGTGCAGACCAGAATCGATCAGAGTGTTTCAACCAAATACGAAATACTTAAGATGCCTGGAGAGTATCGTGTTGAGGTTGCAATGATGCCGGGTGACATCGCAATGTTATCAGAAAAACGTGATGTTGTAATGGTCGTTTATGACCACCCATTCAGAGATTCCGACTGGGAGAAATTCAAGGACGCATACAAGAATAAGTATTGTCTGGATAAGTTTGTTCCAAGAATAAATGAAGATGGCACATTATCAAAACCGGGTTCACTTAATCTTCCTACGATAATGATATGTGCAACTGGATTTAACAAATCAACAATCGATCAGTGGATCCAGCCATGGCTCCAGCAGGAACTCCGCGTTGGTCATGAACATAATTTCATTCGTGCCGAAATCAAAGGTATATATCCAAAGAATGAGTTACGTGATCTTGCGGCAATTGCGAATGTTGAGTGTCATAATGCATATACACCGATAATCAAATCAGAAGAGTTTGATAAACATGTAACAGTTTCGGTATTCAATAACAACTGTCTCTGTTTGTATAATGTGGAACCTCCTACAGAATACATCGAAGGTCTCCTTATTGACATACAGTTGGAAGAAACTGCTTCCAGACGTTCAAATATGATGAAACGTGTCAAAGCATTGACAATGGAAAAGAATGATACCACTATAAATGTCACAGTTCCTAATAGTCTTGAAGAAAAGATGTTAAAGGACAAAATCGACGATTGTACTTCAATCATCGAATCTGCATTTGAGTATGGTTGTGTTCCGAATCTGTTCAAGTACGCTCATAAGATTCTTGAGATGTACAAATCTGATGAACGTTCATCAATCATTGTCGATCAGATCATGAAATCAATTGAAGGAATATTCACTGATATTTGGGTATCAAAGAATGACACTGATGTTGGTTGTGTTGATCGTTGTACAGCATACTATGACTCGTACGCATCGTCATATGATGTTTTGGAAGACACATTCGTCGACGTCGAAAGTTTATCGACATCTGTTCAGTATGACATCGAAGTGATTTGTGCAACATTGGAAATCGTTAAATTCTTATTAACATCCAGAGGATTAATATTTGATTCATGCATTCTTCAGATGCATGGAGACAAAGGAACATATGTCCCAGTGTAATGAATTATATTTGAATCCCGGGAATTCCCGGGATTCAATATTTCATGTTCCAAGTTGAACAGTTCATTACATGAATTTTTAAAAAGGATGTGAATGGAATGAAACAACTGAAACAGTCAATCTATAAAAATATGCTGTCAGTTTTGGTCCAACGATCATACAGAACCTCTCAAAATATGATATTATTCTCACGAATATTATCTGCATATCCATGTAACAAAGGCAGTTACTGGATGACATGTAATCGTGTAATTGCACAACTTGAGACAGGTATTAAAGATATACCATTGATTCTTGAAGGCATGAGAAATACTGGAGAAGATGAAGAAATCATTAACACCTTACTCGATGTATATAAAAATCCGACAATAACAACAGTTGCTGAGGTTGCACATCTTATCAAAATATTATCGGATTATCTTAAATACGCAAATGTTTTAAAAGTGAAGAATGCATTCATTTCTTCAATGGACATGATCGATGATGAGAATGAAAACAATCTTGCGGAATCTGTGGATGCTGTATACGATTATGCATCACAAATATGTCAAGCATATAATACAGCAAATGTATCTGTATCACAACATCAGTTCGACACAGGTCAACCAGAGATGATGGAAAACATCGTTGCTCATGCACAAGATTCGACAAACATAACAAATGTTGTCATTACAGGAATCAAATCATTGAATGCATTATTATCACCTGGATATGTCAATGGTGCATTGTATGTTTATGCGGCATTACCCGCGAACTATAAATCTGGTATATTACTGGAATCACATATTGACGTTTTAAGATATAATAATCATTTAAAAGAAACCTTACATGGAAAAACACCTGTATCCATTTACATAAGTATGGAGAACAACATGTCTCAAACGGTTAAACGTTTATGGAGTATTTTATATCCGAATATTGACATGCGTTCTTACTCCGCAGAAGAAGCAACTGCCATGTTTAATAAAGCATTAAATGTAAATGGATTTCGTTCTGTTATTCTTTATTATGGATACAGAGAAAAATCAACAAAAGACATTCGTGATATCATTAACACATATAATACAGACAAAGAACAAGTCGTTGCAGTGTTCTTTGATTATATCAAACGTGTTCGTCCTGCCAGGGCTGATTCGTCGACCATGAGTAGTGAAAAGAGTGAGTTAAATGTTATCATGAATGAGTTCAAAGCAATCGCAGTTGAATTAGACATTCCATTTATAACTGCACACCAGTTGAATCGTTCTGGTGCACAGGCTCTTGATGAAGCCGCAAGAAATCGTGCAAACAATGTTAGATCTGATGTATTGCTCGGACGTAGTAATATATCTGTTGCGTAAACAAACCTGCGCCATATACAAGTGATTGTATATGCAAACCTATTTAATTGCTGGGACCGCGTAACGTAATGTCGGGATGACATAGCAGCGTATCAGCATCCAATCTTTTTAAAAGGTTCAACGACTATCGAAACTAACTCAATCATCTAACGTGTCGTGAGACACCTTGATTGGAATAAGGATGTAAATCCGAAAGGAGTAGAGTAGCGCCAAAGCGAATGTGGTTCTGGTTGAAAGTAATAATTTCGTAATTCCAGATTAAAGCGAAATGGTAGGGTTCTCGTTAGAGAATGTGATATAGTCTCATCGTCTGTTATAATGACAGAGAAGTTCATTAGAGAACTGCATGAATTTGCGAATCATGTGAAGAAACAATGGGGAGGTAGTAGAAGTCGCGGATTGGTTAGGAATAATTAATGTTGATATGGTAGACAATAATAAGTTCCTGATGATCAAAGCCGTAAAGCAACGTGAAAAAGATCAAGCCGATCAATCCACATGTATTGCTTATAGACATCCATTCCTGTCACCAACATCGTTTGCACTAAAACCGGATATTGTTGAAACAGTATCACTCAGTACACCATTGTACACACAACTCCAACAGTTGAATTATCCGGTTGCTAACTAAATATCAGGGTATAGCAGCAGTAGTAGTAGGGTACCCTGTAAAATATATTAACGATATTTATATTGTTAAAACGGATAACATGAGAATACTGTTATCTGAAAATCAGAATCAGGAGGAAAACAATTATGCTTAGATCGTTACAGACTCAGATCTTTGGTGCAGGTTATATCATCCCATATGTTGATATAATTGCATCAGCATATCCAACCGAAGTCATCCAGGCTGAACCAATGATTGGATTAAAGATCGGACTCATCGACAACAGCAACATCAACCCAAAGGAACGTCTGTTGGCACTCGAACAGGTACTTCCGATAATTCTTGGTGGTACAAGATGTATGTTAAGAGAAACACCTCTTAATGCACCATTCGGATATTATCTGTTAACACTGCCGGTTCCGAGAGATCAGTTACGTGGAATCGTAGATGATGTCATGCGTGTATTAACAATACTGGAAAACCAGTTTGGTATCACGGTCACCAAGGAATACGAAGTCAATGTATCTGGTCAGTGTAATCCAATGGAACTTGAATACAAACTTGCAAGGTTTGAAGTTCCAGCTCAGTACAGCAGGTTACTGATCCATCAGTCAGGCACACCATTTACAATTGGGCGTGTCGAAAGAATAAACCCGATGTATATTACCGTACGTACCAAATGGAAGTTTGGAGCTGAAAGTAATGTATATACAGACTTCGAGCATATCAAGGTATTAGCTCACCTGATTGCCGGAATTTATTAAGAGGAGGAAACTTATATGAGCGAATATGTAAATCCGGATTATCCGGTACCTGGAACATCACAGTTCCTCAGACCACAGTACACAGAAACAGCAGACCCAGGATTCTATTACATGGGTGGCGGAATCAATCCGTTTGATCAGCCTATGATGAACCCCATGTTCTCAATGCCCCAGCCTATGGGAAATAATGGTATGGGTGATTCAAGAAGATTCCTTCCTGATGTACAGCCTCAGATGAATGCGCCCCAGCCATCACAGCAGCAGATGGGGCTGAATGCATTTGTCGAGTCCAGACGTCAGGTTACACCTCAGCCCGCACCCGTTAGTCCTTGGGCACAGCTGACACCACAGCCAATGGCTCCAGCAGGTCAGCCTTTTGCACCACCGTTCATGGATCCGATGACAATGGTTCCATATGGCAATTATTCAGACATGGCACATGGTGCAGTATGCCCTCCTATCAACAGAAAGATGATGTGGGGCGACAATGCCACACCTAATATGTTCTATGATATGCCTAACATAGATTGGAACGTTGCTCAGAAACCACAGCAGATGCCACAGAATCAGATGTATGTTCCCCAGGGAATGGCACATGCTCAGGTATTTAATACTAATGCTAATCCATATGGAACTCCATCTGTATTTACAGACAACAGATCTTCATCATGGGATGAAAGAGCTAAAAGTATCTGGAAGTAATAAGAACGATATTACATACGGGGATATCCCCGTATGTAATATTTTTATATAAGGAGCATAGAATGATTTACACATATAGATCTAGATTGAATCAGTTACCACTGGATCTGAAATATGGTCTTGGTGAATTGACATTCCAGAAAGGTATGTTACCACCATCAAGAAAAAGTAAAGCAGTTGAGTTGTTAAAAAAATACAATGTCGACTTTATTGATGTTGGTACCGGAACCAATAGATTCATTGTCAAATATGATAATTTTGCAATGAAGGTTGCTCTTGATAATGATGGTATTGCTGATAATAAACAGGAATATGCCATAAGTGAACAGTTGAATCACATCTTTCCAACAAGTGCAGCAGATGCATTGGAACTGTCAAATGGTGGTCACATTCTTATGTCAGATTATTGTCCTGCGTTCACATCCTATCAGGAAATGTATGATCATCATTCTCGTATTGAACAGATTCTTGAAGCATGGTCTAATGCGGGTTTCCTGTTGGGTGATGTTGGTATAAGTAGAATAAATTATGCCAACTGGGGACTCAAAGGTGACAAAGCAATCTGTATAGATTATGCATACGTAATTCCAGCATCATTATATACATTCCGTTGTATATGTGGAGAATCCGATATTGCAATAACTGATAATACATTTACTGCATACAAGTGTTTATCATGTGGACGTATAATTGAGGACTCTTTATTACGTAAAAGAATCTCTCCGGAAATAAGAATGAAGATGTTAGAGAATGCAACAAAAGGATCAATTCTGATGACTGGACCAACATTGGATAAAGAAATTCCAGATGATGTGATTGCAAAGCCATTAGGACCAGATGATCCAGATTATTAAGGAGGAAATAATAATGAACTATAAAAACATATTAAAAGGATATGGTGTATCCACACAACCAACCACGGTCGCAGTTGAAACATTCCAACGTTCCCGTGATGATGTCGATCAGATTCTCAGATATTTCGATCATCTTGAAACGAACTATTTTGAGGATATCCCATATTCAAGACATCTTCCAAAGAGTCTTATATGGAACATTCCAACAGATGTATTTAATTACATGACAAAACTCATGATCATGGATGTTCCGATTACATGTAACCCAATGACAATGTTGTACGGAATGTGTTTGGATAATGAAGATATGTATCCAGATTTCGTTAAACGTCTCATTGAGTATGATGTATCAAATGAAGATGATGTCGTTGAATATATCAACAAGAACATGCAGACGAATAATGAACCAACCGAACCAGAGGGTGATGATACATGATTCTTACATCATTCAGATGTTTCATAAATGCAATTGTTCCAACCACGGACAAAGATACATTATTACATTCCCAGTATTTTGTATTGGATGTTATGGGAGATCGTTCAGATTCAATCAGTTATGGTGAAAATGGTGAAATAAATGTTCGTCGTACGGGTTTCAACAATAATTACAGGATCGAATACGTTCCGGAGATATTTGATCCTGCACCTCATACGGCGGATATAACATACATCAATGTCCCAGGTGGACCATGTGTCAAAAACAAACAATTGTCATATATGAAACATTTATTGAATTCTGATACGAAATATAAAGTTTATAACCGAATGTTTTCTGAGAGTAAGTTCATCGATTATCCTGGAATAATGATAATGTTCGATGAACATAACATCATCAATTATGGTAGTCTTATTGCGGGTTACATGGCACATGAGTTTGGTGTTAATGTTGATTTTATAGATGAAACATTGAGACCAAATGCATTTGGTAATAAGAGTGGTAAATATATTGGAGATGTTCAGAATGCTCGTATGAATATAAGAGCATGCAAGAATTATAAAATAATCAAAGACATGAAGTTGATGATTGATGAACATTCACGTGAAAACACAATATCCAATTTTATGTCCCAACTTTCGTCATATAAAACGGAAGAGCTTATTGGAATATATAATATGATATTTCCAGATAAACCACTTCCACGTGGAGTGTATACTCGTGATGATATGTTTACCATTTTAACGGGTGCAATGTGTGATGGTATTGAATTCAAATCCGGTTACGGATATGATGATATAAATGAAAACATTAACACATATGAACGTGAACTGTCTGACTGGGAACAGTTGGAAGAAGACTTTCGTTATGAATTATTACAAGATGCATCAGCAGGGTATTAACCCTGCTGATATTTTTTATTCACGATTTGATAATCTTCTTATGAAAGGAATGATATTATCATGGATACAAATAAAGCAACAAATCCAATGTCTGAATATTTGTTAAAGATTCAATTGATCATAACAAATGCAGAATTTAAGAATAAAACAGAAGCCGATGAATATGAAACTTTGGATACAAAACTCAAAGGTGATGCATATGTGCGTGCAATACGCAAAGATGACGTATTTGATTCATACACATATGATCCAAAGTTAATATATCAAGTATTGGAAAATGCGGGTTACAACACAGATACAATTTTCAAAATGATATCTGATCCGATATTGATACCGCATACATATAAAGAGATACTTACGGCAATCGGAAGACGACTTTATATCGATAATTATAAAGAAGAGAATAAATACTATGTTGAACTGACTGGCACTCCATATGAAAAAAGTGATGAGGTTTTATTACCTGACGAATTCTATAACATATATGCATCAGACACATCATTGACACGTGGAATGCCATTACATGAGATGCCTGAAAAGTACCAAGAGTTATTTATCAATTCCGAGTTTTATCCTGAGATATTGGCAAAATATCCAGACTTAATGTATCTGAAATATCTCGGATCATATTCAATACCAATTGAAGTGTCTCGTCCTGCAAAGGATGGAGAACTGATGGCAGTTAACCATAATAAGTTATCAACATATAATGATATCTATGGAAATATCACAGTTGAAGATGATCTGTTGCATTTGTTTACAAATGTATATGAGAAAACTCGCGCATATGTTTATAATACATTACGGGGAAACTTCTCCAGTATTTATGCAAATTATGATTCATTCATCAGATTCCTCACAATATATTTATCAATTGGAAATACGTTAAATGAGTTGAGTAGAAAAGCAACATCGATGTTGTACATGAACTCGGTTGCTGCAAATAATTATTTCATGTTGTATGGTTTGCCATCATCAATAATGGAAGGAACCAACATGATTAATTTCCTCAAAAAGTTCCGACTCATATTAATGGATAAAGGAACAAACACCGTGTATCGTGTAAAGGATTTAGTTGGATATGAATACACAGATATATATTCTCTCATAATGGTAAAACAACAAATCTTCCAAGATGGTGTTCCAATTTATACAGTTGATGAAGATGGTGTTCGACATCCAATGTATAAAATCGTATTCAGAAGATCCGGTGTTGCGGATGAAAACACATCGTACTTCAAATTCAGAGAAGAACATAAAGAGTTCTCTTTGGATGAAATCACATCAGGTGACCCCAGATGGTGGAGTGGTCCAGATGTAGACAAGATGATCAATGAAATGAATTATACATTATCAAATTCCAAATATATCCAATTGTCAACACACATGTCAATGGAAGATGTTTTCTGGCAGACTACCATTTTACTTCGTGGATTACTTGACAGAAAACAAGAGACAATGTATTCAACAATTTCAATCAATTACAGTATCAACGGTTCATCAACAATGTCCGTGTTTGATGCGATAATGGTACTGGTTACATTAATGGATTGGAAACTGGTTGATGCAAATGGTCGTTCCTTGAAAGGCGAAATGTATTTACCAAATGGAACATATAACGGATATCCTGCATGTTTGGATATGTTGTTTAATGGATTGAATGATGATGGTTCTCCAAAAGATTTAATCCTCGGACAACCATTCAAAATAACATCATTCAATTTCGATATCAGAGAAACAGACAAAGCATTCTATAACACTATACCATATATGTCGTACATAGAACCAGGTGTATTTTTACCAATGTTGAATGATGTTCTTGATATGAAGAACAACAATGTTGGTGAAGTGTTGATGCATTCCGTTAAAAACATTTGGAAATATTTACGTGACAAATTAATTGCATGTAAAACCATTAACGAATTTCGTCAAGTAACTGACGTATATTCACATGTATTCTTGGTGGATCCAATACGCAACTGGTATTCAGATATGCCATATAATGTTGATGCAATACTGTGTGACGAATTTAATATAACTCAAAATGACCTTTCAGCATACAAAGTTTACTTCATTGAAAATAACATTGATTTCTATGTATCATATAAAGAGGAAGTATATCCAATATCAATATATAATATATTAAATTATGATGTTACTTCTTTATCCATTTTAGGAGATCAACCGTTTAATGATGATGCTTTTGTTGAAACATTTTTCACTGCATTAGATAATTACCAGAATGACAAGATTTCCACAGACGATGAACATTTGACAGAAACCGTTCGACTCAAATGGAAAGACATCATTAAATCTAAAGTAATGCTTGATACTGGTAATACTGATAATGGTCCAAAAACAATGGAAGCAATGTTATTCAGATCCAACCCTTCCATGTATGCAAGATTAATGGAAATGAAAAATGATGAAAATTCAATCAACATGTTGATTCGTTCAATCATTAAAGCATTGGAATCATATACAAATCATTCATTAATCGGTCTTCAGTATAAGTCCTTAGGTGTTGATGAATACTTCAAAACACTCAAAGAAATTATATCATATTTTAAATCATACATGGTTGAATATACACAAGATGAATTTGTATACATCTTTGGTGGTATATTTGACAATGGCGGAAATTCCGACATGTTGAGATTGTTTGACCAAATTGATCATGCTCGTGTTCGTATGGTTCCAAAAGATTCATTAACAATGTTTGATGTTTCCAAATGGAAGAAACATCTGAAAATGTCAGATGACAACATTATGCGGATGTATGATGATGCAATCTTCCGTCTCAAAGGAACATATGGAAATATTAAACAATCGGGATATGAAATATGGTATGATAATGATGAATGGATATCGACAAACCCATTACCATCATTATCAGATGACACAGTTGTTGTTGCAGATTTCATTCGTTCTGGTAACACATATCGTATTATAATTAATAAGAATAATGTCGATATATAAAATACTTTCATCACAACGTAATAATGAAGGGAATCTGAAATATGATTCACGATGTGGTTCGGAAACACATCACCTTTATACTCCTCTTTCTGATAAATTATGTGGCGGGGTTAATCCCCGCCAACTAATTTGTTTGTTATATATTTCTAAAACCGATATTTATATGATTAAAATGCAATCTATATAAGGGAGGATTTTTATGAAAATAAAGAGCATTAGACTTATTAATTTTAACAGTATATTTGCATGTAGAAATCTGAAAGAAGTTTATTACGAATTCGACAATACCGATAAAACCATCAATCAGATATGTGGTCCCAATCGTTCTGGAAAAACGGTATTGATTCAACAGCTTCATCCATTCTCATCAATTAATCTCAGTGGTGATGAACGTTCCGATTTACAGTTGATCATTCCTGGAGAAACCGGTGTCAAAGAGATAACGTATGATGTTGATGGTAAAATATATCATATCAATCACACATATAAACCAACAAACAAATCACATTCTGTGATATCATCATTGGTGTGTGATGGTGAAGAACTCAATCCATCCGGTGGTGTTAACACATTCAACATGTTAATCGAAAAGATATTTGGATTAAACCGTTACACATTTCAATTTACAATTAATGGAACACAACTCAATTCATTATCCAACATGAGTTCCAATCAACGTAAGACGTTAATAAATAAGTCCTTAGGCGTTGATATATACGATAGGATACACAAACTTGCAACTGCGGATCATCGTTATATCAGTAAAACAATCACATCATTAAATAATACCAAGGAATACATCTTAAAGAAGTATGGTTCATATGAAACTTTACAGACTGCATTACATGAAAAACAGACCAAGTATGTAGATATAACAAATTCGATTGAGTCTGTTAAATCCAATATGGATAAAATCCATGGACAAATTATCGCAATTGAGAACCAACGTCCAAATGATGAATTGGTTCGTTTAACCAATATTATGGAACAAGTAAAACTTGTGTCTGAGAGAATTGGAAATTATGATAATGACACATATACGCGCCTTAGTGATGAGAGTATTGAAATCAACAAATCATTGGAAGAATGCAAAAGTAAATACCAGGTATTGATTGTTGAAGCAGATAATTATGAGGAAAAGAAATCCGATATTCATTCAAGTATGATGAAATCAAAACGAATGCGTGAAGATTATAATAATATGAAACAAATTGCAGAACGATTAAAGACACAAATCAACAACATCAAGGACAACAAACTCATTTCTGCTTCTCCTGAATATTATCGAAACATAATGAATTTATCACAAACAATCAATTCAATATCATCAGAAATAGCATCATCATTAAATGATAATTTGTTGAACATGGTTGTTGAAATGGTTATTCAACATATTGATATTCCTGCATTCTTAATACGTGAAGGTGCGGTATTGAATGATGGTGAAAAAGAACGTTCGGCAATGAATCGTTTGGAATCAATATTATCAACGGTCAATGGTGAATATCCAGAATGTGATAACACCAATTGTATATACAAAAACACATATGACAGATTACAAGTGTACTTTAAATCATACCAAACATCAACCGATGGAAAGATTACAATTGATGATTTGGAAAACATTGACCGTTGCTGGAAATCCATTGTTTCGATTAAAAGATTGATCAATGGAGAATATCCAGATGAATTGAAAAACACATTTAACATTGATACAATCATGATGAATATCAAATCATCGAAATATGGTATTGATTTTAATTATGTAAAAACATTGTACGAAGATGCGGTTAATAATGAACAACGTCGCAAACTGATTGAACAACTTCAGAGTGTTGAGCATAACATCAAAACCATTGAAGATGTGTTGGTTGATGACACAGATCCATCTAAAGCCATCGAAGACATCAATAAGAAACTTGCGGATATTGATGCCAGACGTAATGAGTTATTGTCCGTGCAGCATATATACGAAGCAGAATTACAACGTAATGAATCCAATCGTAAATTGGTATCACAATTAAATGGTGTAAACATTGGTGAAGTTAGCATGAAGATTGATCAACTGAACAAAACCATCAACACATTATCACAGTTGAAACAACTCCATGCAGAGCATCAACGTTTATACAATGAATACTTAATGGATCAACAAACGATATCATCTGAATTGAAAACATTACAAACCGATGATATGCATTGTAAACAAACAATGAACGAGTTGATGACAAATAAAGAAAATGATAATGAATGCAAACTCATTTCAGATGCAACATCATCAACCAAAGGACTTCCAGTTGTAATGATAAGAAACACCTTGGAAGAATCTGTCAAGATTGCAAATCATCTGTTGAATGTAATATATGATGGTAGTGTTAAGTTGAATGAAGTTGAGATATCTGAAACTGCATTGAATATACCATTTACACACGATTTGGTTGTGTCTAATGATATACGTTATGGATCACAATCAGAATCAACAATCTTCGCATTAGTATTATCATTAGCATTGTCAACACAACTGTCACAATACAACATTATACTTATTGATGAGATTGATGCTTATCTTGATCATGAGTTCAAAGATAAGTTTATTCTGATGATGGATGAAGTTACGCGTTTATTAAAGATAGACCAGGTGTTTGTTATATCTCATAATATAAACACTGAACAATTTTCAAACATCATAAACAGAATAGATCTCATCTAAAATTTATAAAATAAATATTTATATGATTAAAATGTAATAACGGTAGAATACCGTTTATTATAAATATCTTTCAGAAAGAGGTAATATCAATGGAAATTAACAAAACAATTCAGGAAATGATGGCAGAGAAAGCAAGAGCACGTGCAATTGCAATGGAACCATATGAAAGTTCCCCAATTCTCATGAACGAAATTCCTGATATCGCCAAAGGAATATTCGAAGCAGAATTTGGCATCACTGTAAGAATTCCTGAAGCATTCCCACTCGCATTCATGTTTGGATGGGAGGCAGTCACACGATTTGCACAGGAACAGCCAACACCGGAATTTGCAATAACAATTGCAGGTGTATCATTGCAGTATGTAACAGATCTTTCCGAATCTGATAAAGCTCGCAATATCGTTCCACAGCTTATCCATGAAGATGATCCGATTTTCAAACAGATCAATCATAATGATTCAATCGGTGTCAAGAGTAATGCAGACATGATTGAATCTTATGAGAGATGGAGAACTGAGAATCTGACAGAGACAATCACAAAACTCGAAACTGATGTATTCAAGATATTACTTGATGACTATGGTATCGATCTTTGTGTAACAAATGCAATCATTCCAATGATGGCGGCAACATATGCTGCTGGATTGGCAATTGCAAGACGTTCAAAACAGACAGTGAATATGTATAACATATTCCAGATTGATATTGCAGATGGTGGAAAGGTGGTTCTTACACCTCTTGCAGATATCAAATATCACATCAAGTGTGATGAAAAGAAGTAATTAAAACATTTATGTAGCACCGTCTTGAACGGTGCTACAATATTTCTATTTATGAAAGGAAAATGAAAAATGAATAAAATTGTTATAGGATTAGGAAATACTGGTTCTGTTATAGTTCGCTTACTCGCTTCTAAGAACCTCACAGACGTTAAGCTGTTCGCAATCGATTCACAGATGAAACATGTGACACTCGATACCTCTTCATTAATCAAGTACATTCCAATCGTTGCAGATGATAATGTTGGATCTGGACGTGATAGAGAACGTGGAAAAGCAATGTTCGAATTCAACGACCAGAATGGTGCAATGAAAGAATTATATGATATGTGTGGAACCACAGATACCATATTCGTTGTTTCATCATCAAGTGGTGGAACTGGCTCTGGTTCATGCCCTGCATTATGTAGCAAACTGTTTGATCGTTATCCTGATACAAAGGTTATACCAATCATCATTTGTCCAAATGATGAAGATCCGGATGCATATCATCTGAACACCCAGGATCTGATGGTTGAACTCAATGAAGCAAATGTTGGACCATATTCAATATTCTGCAATCCGAATTCATCAGATTATGAAAAGATCAACAATGAAATCGTTGAAAGTATTCTGGTAATGTTAGGCACAAAGTATGAGCATACTGATAATGATTCAATTGATGCATCTGATCTTAATAATGTACTTTCAACAAAAGGTAGAATAGTTGCATTATCTGTCACAGGAGACACAGTTGATGAAGTTCGTAAGAAGTTAACCAAGTCAATTGTATCATCATTCCAGCCAACATGGGATCCAACCAAACTCGACTACAGTATGGCAGCATTTAGTATGAAGTCAATCAATGCCGGAGAAGATTCAAAGATTGTTGAGAATGACATCATGCCAAAGTTAGAGAGATGCTATGACATCTATAAGAACATTGTTATTGATGATAATAATGGCAAAGTTGATGTAACATTAATGGTAGCAGGTCTTCCAGCAATTGATCTCAAGGAGATTGAACTCAACTACAATGAGGCGGGTGGTATTGGTGACAATCTCCAGAAAACCGAAAGACCAACATTCATGAAACGTCGTCATGTTAAATTTAATAACTTTAAATCCAAAACAGATGATAAAGTTTCATTCGAATAATTCGTTTGAATAATATCCCTACTCTATTATTCAAACTTGACATATACATATAATTATTCTGGTACATGGGGACAGACGTGTACCAGAATAATGTGTGGTCAATTAAAAGTCGATCAAAAAATATAAAGGAGGATAAACTGACGGGTTGATCACACTATCTCATGTCGACGGTGAGAAACTGAATAACTCCAATTCAGTAGTCAGTACAATTTACCATGGTAAAATTAATCGATTCGGATATCATTTGTCTCGATTCTGTTGAATCATACCTTCAGAGAATGAATGTACCATATCCGAGAACACCAGAAGAAAAGCTTGCTCTGACACAGGTGGGTCGCGACCAGCTGTATTCAGACATTGCCAACAGACTTCCACGTGTAGCAGCATATCTGTTACAGGTAGCTGATCCCGAAAATGATGATAAGGCTAAAGGTCTCTCCAGAGCAATTTCACATCATTGTATGGATGCCGCATTTGTCAGCATTGTAATACAGAAGCTGAGAGCTGAGGGTTTCATTGACGATTGTCACATCATTGGTGCATTGTTCGTAACGGTTGCAGACCAGTATATGGTTAAGAACAAACCTGATGAAAAACTCAAGGCTGATGAAAAAGAAGAATATCTCAAAAAGCTGGCTAGAGCTGTCCAGCATCTGTATGATGCCTCTAGGATATTACTTCGTGATATCATCGAAGATGTTTCCAACATGTGTCCAGGTTTATCAGAAACTGACAGAATTGCAGTTGCTGCAGCTCTCTCAGTTAATAATGAAAACACTCTTAAAGAACTGCTGAGCTTTAATGGTAAAATCACTGCGGACATCTTTGAGATTTACAATGATCCCAATGAAATCATCAAGAATGCGTTACTTCTGAAAAAGGCTGACTATACAAAACTCACACCTAATCAGAAGACATTCATTGATTCTTTAACAACATTCGTATTCAAGAAACTTGATTCACTGGATATGAGTAATTGTTATAGATTCCTGACTTCAACATATCAGAGTCTCAATCCAGATCCCAAGAAGTATCTGATATGCATCACAGATGTATCTGTGTCTGCATTTCCGAATCTTCATGAAGTCGTAAAACAGTTCAAATCATAAAAGGAGGAAACTACTATGGAAAATAATGGTGAGCAGCTGAAATTATCAGCAAACGTGCTTGAGGTTCTCAAGCCAATAATTTATGATATGACACGTGTGGACTATGTTCAGCGTTCATATATCGTGAAACCCAAGAGTGAACCGGATTGGATGAGAAATGCCAAGAGAAGTTGCGCTCATGTAATTCTCGATTCTTCAGGTGTACCGACACTGGCAGTAAGCAAACGTGAAGACGGTTGTCTGTATTGTGATGCATGCGGACGTAAGATCGGCACAGACTTCTCCAAGGCTGCTGTGGATAAACTCGCAGAAGCACAGGAGATTGTTAACCAGGCTCTTCTGTTTGGTCTCATTTACGGTATGGATGCACCAACAACTGCATCTCTCATATCAGTAAAGAGTGTACTTCCTGATGTTGCTCAGCTCATGCAGGAAATCATTGAGCGTGTTCATAACAAGCAGAACATTGATAACACAATGGATGCTCTTGGTAAGGAATACAACTCTAAGTATGCTGGAGTATACAACAACGCATTCACAACAATCAGAAAGTAGTGATATGAATTATATACACCCGGGAATTCCCGGGTGTATATTTTTTGTTTAACACAATTGGAATGTTGATTGTATGTCGAACAATCCACTACCAATGTTTGTAAACGTGTGTGTTGCATACATTGGTCGGTAAATCTTGTCAATATTGATTCCTCTGATTGGATTATCGAATACAAACTGGAAACAATTACATGTGGTACCACCATATGGATAACCATTCAAAGATAAATCAATTCTTGTGTTACGTTCATCAACTCGTGCTTTGTATGTTGAAGGAATAAATTCATTTTTTGTTTTATGCATCACCGGTGGTGTGTTTATTAATGGCATGTCGGTTGTGAATGTTTCATCCAAATATGCAGATACTGTTTTAAAATCATCAACATTTAATGAACCAAATATTTGAGAATTTGTTGTTTGCATTAAATCTGTTTGACTTTTAATAACAACGGACTGTTCAGGAGTGACTAATGTTATCTGTTTGCTGTTCATTGTGGTTGTTAAATCAAGTCCTGAAAATGTGTTGCCTGATTTATAACTGGAAACACGCACACAATCATAGTATCCACGTGCCTCATACATTTTAGAGCTTGACAAACCTAACTGACCTGAATGGTGTGAATATAACATTGCTCCAGATGTGTATAATCCATAATATGTATCCAGATAAGAGATGGCGTCAATGAATGATAAATTTGGTATCAGGATTTGTTCATACATTTTATTATTATCGAAACGACCTATATACATCGGGTCATATTGAATTTCACATGTTGCGTACATATCTTGCACAACCGAAAACAGGTCAGTATTTTTATATATTGATTTCACCTGTTGTTTTGTTTTTCGTATCAAATCTTTATCATAACAATACATTGTTAATGGAACTTTGTTGTTTGTGTTCAAGTCGTCATTACGTTTTTCACCCATTTGATAATTATCAAATTTCGAATATGGATTGTTTTTTGTTTCTATATAACCATACATCGGAGATGAATCACCAAAACCAACACACCATGCATATCCCCTTTTAGTATAAGATTTTTCAGAAGATTCTTCATTTATTCCATACACATCTCCATTTAGAACCATTGATACTAAAATATTATTGGGGTCTTCATTGATGTATGCGAACTTTGGAAGATCAATATATAAACGTAACCGAATGATTGGAAAGAATGCATGATCGTAATCGTGTATGATAGATAATGAAATGATGTCATCATTTGATAACACGATACCACGTTCTTTTCCATTGTAAATATATGCAGTTATTTCAAATAAAGAAGTATATTTATCCATTATTTTGACCCCCAGACAAAATTGTAATCTCGCTTATAAAGCGTTATAATTAATAAGAAAGAAGTGAATTTTATGATTCAGATAATACAGGAAACCGCATTGCCTAAACTGTCACAGACATCGTTATATGAGAAATTCAATGAAACGAATGACATCAGTAACATTGTTCGTGAAGAACTCAAACATTGTAAAAATTACATCGTTGAACCCAAGTCCATCCAGGAAGTAATTTCCATCATGAAACTCAATGGAGATCCGATATGCAAAAAAGCAGTTGAATCATACATCAATGGTGATATTGTTCTCATTGATAACAAAGAGACTTCCAAAATACCAACATGTCTTCCATATATGGTAATCGGCAAAGACGGCAAATACAAATCATTTGTATTCGTCAACACATTCATCGATGTTATCACATCTCCTCAGGAAACGCCAAAACTTATGGCAGTTATCGAGGCTGCTTATTTGGCTTTGTGTTTAACACGTAAACCAAATGCATTTATCATGAACTCACAGCTGATGTTAACTTTGTGTAAAGTTTATATCACAATGGTGTCTGCACCATTACAACAGAAACTTTACATGAAGGGTGATAACTTGAACAAAGCAATGTTATACTTTATAACGTTCTTCTATATGCTCTTCAGAGATGTGAATGAAATAGATGTAACAACAATACCATTCAACAAAGTAATGGATGATAAGATTGACAACAAGGTTGCTGCATCAATCATTGAAGATGCTAAAGGTGTTCAGAACCACAACTTCATGGATCTTATTGAAAAGATTAAAAAGATCAATTCGGTTCGTTACAAAGATCTGAATGCAATGTACATGTCGTATTTCACAACAGTATGTGGAACTCCATTGATATTCAGTATTGAAAACATTTCATATCTTTTCTTGTTACTCACTTCTTCAGCATACAAAACTAACATGACTGGATATGGTCTCAACAAAATCATCCAACTTACATCAAAGAAAATACTTTCAATAATGACAGGTATCGTATAAAATAAATATACAAGAAAGGTGGTGATCACATGCCTGATTATAATGATGAATGGAGAGAAACGGATAAAATACTTCAACCGAATAAATCATATACTGGTGAATTCCCGGAATCCACAGGACGACCATTGGTATCATATGAAGAACGTGTATTGACACCTGAAGATCATACGTTGAAAACATATGAACCAATAATGAACGGTACAATGGATTATTTTATTGACAATCCAAATCGACATTTGACACGTGATGTGAATGATCCTGAACTCAAAAATGTTCCAGTGACATATGAGCATACAACTGAATCAGGTCAGAAGTTAGACATCCCAGTATTTTCCGGTTCAACGACAAATATTAACCCATTGAATGATCCTATCAAACAAGAGATATTGGATACATCGTTGGAAACATATCATGATAAAACCCGTGATGGTAAACTTTCACCATTACAACCATTCACACGTTCAGATCCACAGATTGCACATAAATCTATTATGTTTACATATAATAGAACAAAGCTACCTGTTGCAGATGTTGAATGGCGCAAAGGTTTCAGACATTTGTTTTTCACACGACCAGAGTGTTATGTGATGTGTTGCGATAATGGAATTCGTATGTGTTCCCAAGCAGCAAGTGATGAAGAGTTTTCATCAACTTATTCACGTTTGCCACATGTGGTTCAAATGTTGGCACCATTCTATATAACAGGATCATTTGAAGATGAAGCCGGTGTCAACAATGGTTTATTAACAAATTGGCATTATTTGTTATCAAACCGAGTGGATGGTTTCAATTCAACTGGTACACAAATGACAGTTGTTGATAATGTTGCAAAAGCATATGGCGGATTCTCAATAAATCCCGCGGGATTTATTTCATCAAAAGTTGGTGGCACATTTGATGTAACATTCAATGAAACCAAGAATCTTGAATGTTATGAATCATTACGTTTGTGGATGTTGTATATGGATAAACTTCATAAAGGTATTTTTGCTCCATCTTATGACGGTTATAAATATGAGAATAATTTCGAGCGTCCAGGAAAAGTTGTTGGTGCGAATAAAATATTGCATCCATACGACCGTGCAATCGATTATGCTGCATCATTCTTTGATGTCATAACAAATGAGTCAGATACCAAGATTCTGTATTGGTGTAAATATTATGGTATATTCCCGATATCAGCAACACCAAATTTATCAAATGCATCGAACTCACCACTGACCGGTTTAAAAACAACTGCACAATTCCGGTATATGTATAAACTTGAAAATGTTAATCATTCATTGTTAGAGTTTAATTACAACGCAGGTATTGTTGGTAAAACCGGTAAACTAACAAAACAAGCGGAAGCATCACAACCATTTCTTGTATCTGAATATGATAATAATAAATATCTTGGTGCAGCAGGTATGTGGACGGGTTCACCGTATATCGTAATGGGTCCAGATGTACAAATGAATCTGATAAATGAAAGCTTCCTTACAGTACCATATCTCAGATTTGCAAATTTGAACAATGCTCAGATTAATAAAGAAATGAACCGAAACATTGTCAACACAATGACAACCCCGGATCTATCCCCAATAAGTTTATAAGAGAGGAGTGATAATATGGCGGATAATAAACAATTCATCATCGATGGTTTGATGCATGACGTTGTTGGTATACCTGCAGAATCTTCAAAAGAATATCAGAAAGCAACCAAAGAAGAAATCCAAGATACCATTACCAAAATATTCAAACAGTATAATCTGTCAACCAATAACAGCTTTGTCACCAAAGTTGCACAAATAAAATGGGATGATAAAACTCAAACAATTGACATGGATTCAATTCCACAACAGTTACAGGATGCAGCATTTCTCCCAGTAAACACGATTGCGGATATTGCATTACGTCAGGATCTTGATCTGGTAATATCACAAATTCCAGAATGGTTTACGGCATTGCAGATAACACGTGACGCCATATGTGAATCAGATGTTGTTACAGGACGAATGGCACGTAATATAACATTTGATCGTACCAATATGAAAGAACCTGAGATTGAATCGATTATGGAGAAAATCAATGAAGTTGAGGAACGACTGGATCTCGATTCAATCATAAAGAATCATTGTATATTTAACACACTTCAATATGGTGAAGGTTATTTGTATTTGGTTCCATATGCAAAGGTATTCCAGGATCTGTATAAATTCAAATCCAATGCATCAAAAAAGAAATTAAACAAAACATCTGGAAACACAATGACCAACATGTTCCAATTGTCAACCAATACAAATGGATACGGTTATAGTGAAACATTTGAGATTTCATTAAAAGATGCAATCATAAATGAACATCGTGTTGATGGAACAAAATCCGACACCGTTTTCACCGAATCAGAAATCATGGATGTTTTTCCATGGTATCATGATAAGCAGTATGACAACCAGAAAGAAATGTCTGACAAAATTGATGATGAGATTGCAATGATGGCAGAAAACATCACATATGTCGAACAAGACATTGCGTTACCGGTTATTGATGAAGAACCATTTGAAATTGAGGAAGCATACAAAGCCCATATGCGCAAAGCAAATATTGAAGCACCATTCGTTCAGGAAACAGATTTGTTTACCGAGGTAAACACCGGAGATGATAATGGTGATGGTATTCTTAATGAATTCCAAAACATCAAAGGTATTTATATGAGAATACTTCCATCAACCAAATTGATTCCAATTCGTATTGATCGAGAAGTAATCGGATATTATTACATCGCAGATATGACCAAAGCTGAACAAGCTGGCGAACGTAAAAACTCTGGTCTTTCTGGATACACATTGCGTTCTCCATCCGTTGGTTATGATACATTTGCACCAGATCAAATGTTGTGTGAAAAGTTGGCAACCAAGATCATCAATAATTTCAATCTTAAATTCATGCGTAACAATACATCATTGCACAAACAGATTGTTTCCATATTGATGGCACACAAGTTCAATGAAGCAATGTTGCGTTTTGTATTCATTCCCGCAGAACATGTCATTCAGTTCACTATCAACAAGGATGGTATGAACAAGGGACACTCGATGTTGGAGCCTGGATTGGTTACTGCAAGAATGTATATGTTTCTTAAATTATATTCATTATTATTCCAGATCAATAACTCCGCAGTCAGAGTTTATTATCTCCACATGTCCGGAATTGATAATGATTATCGCCAGTTTGTTCAACAAACAATCAGGAAGTTTGCAGCTCGTCGTATTACGGCAAATGATATATTCAATTATCGTTCGTCCATGTATAAAGTATCTGGTGGTTCAGAACTCATAATGCCAATGGGTGCGGGTGACAAAGCACCAATTACGTTTGACACAATACAGCCATCTGAGGCACCAATCAGCAATGAACTACTGGAACAACTCAAGAACGAATCCATCAATTCAACACCAGTTCCATCATTAATGGTTCAAACGGGTGGTCAGTCGGAGATTGAGTTTGCAAAAGAAACAGAACTTGCCAATACAAGATTCAACACGATGATATCATCATATAAGATTGATATTAATAAGGATGCAACCAAGTTGTATCGTGTGATCATGAAATGGGAAACTGATATACCCGATGATGTTATTGCGACAATGAGGTATGTTCTTAGAATGCCAATGGCAAAACAACTCAATGTCACAACAGAGATGATCCAGAATTTCGAATCTGTTGCAGACATGAGTGTTAAAACATTCCTTACACCAGACGAAGCTAAACCACCACAGAACAGTGAAGGATATTCCGATACCGTACGTGAATTCCGTAAACTGATGCTTGCGGATATGATTCCACAACTTGACATTGATCATTATGAGGAACTTGCAAACAAAGCACGTGAAAATGCCGGCAAATTAAAATTGGCAAATTCAAATCCTGCGGAGAATCTGTTAGATCAAAACGAAGAAGAGATGTGAGGTGATAATGTATGAAGATAGAAAAGACCACAACGGGTATTATCATACATGATCCTACAGATGAAATGAAACGTAAAATATTACGTTATTTTTCATTATCAAATCCAACACGTGAATTCTTCATTTATACTGGAAATGATTCCAAGCTTCCATTATTTGGAAATCATGATACAATTTATATCACATCCGGTATCACTGGTATCAAGGATGAAGCTCTCCAGAAGATGCTCCGAGGATACAAAACAATCGATATTCCAACTCCAGCATCTGTTGATATTGAAATGAATATGAAACCACGTTCACGTTTCCAAGAAGATTGTATCAATGCAATGATGCATTCTAACAAATCCAAACTTGCGATTGAAGCTAAGGGTGGAAGTGGCAAGACTTTCATGGCATCATATGCAATATCCAATATGCATCTCAAACCATTGATTATTGCACCAACAGCCAATTTGAAGAATCAGTGGATTGAGAACTTTGAGAACTTCGGTATTGAACGCAAAGACATTGCAACTAATATCCATGATGGAAAAAATAAAAAACTTACAGTTGTTACAATTGCTTCCTTAGGAAATGAACTTCGTAAGGATTGGAAACAACTGATGAAATCAATTGAGGATGCTCGATATGGTATCAAAGTTATCGATGAAGCACATCTGGCACTCAAGGCAATTATGAGATTTGATGCAATATGTAACATCAAACACAACTGGTATCTGTCGGCGACCCTCGGTCGTAGTAGTATGGAAGAAGATGATATTCTGAATCGAATGTATCTTGATGCAGATAGATTCGTTGGTAATGCTTCATATGAAGAATACCAGAAAGAATACATCAACATATATCTTCAGGATATTCATTACTACCCAACACGTGCAATGTGTCAGAAGTATTTGAGATTCGGCACCAAGGGATTAATCAAAGCATCATACTACAACATGTTGATGCACTATCAAGACGGAAAACCTTTCTTGAATAATGTAATCAAAATGATTAAGATTGCAAAAAATACTGAAACATATGATGGACGAATATTGATACTGTTACCAATGTTGGAAATCATTGATACTGTTGTGGCAATGATGAAACGTGATCCATTCTTCAATGGTGCAAAGATTGGTGTAATCAACGGTAAGATTCCAATGCGTGAACGTGTTGAGAGTATGGAATGTGATTATATCTTATCAACATCTGCATCTGCTGGTACTGGTGTTGACTTCAAGAATCTTGGTTGTGTTGTAAACTTTGACCAGGCAGCATCATTGATTATAACCGAACAAATCGTTGTTCGTTTGCGTGACCGTGGAAAAGAATGTTGGTATTTTGACATTCGTGACATTGTTAAATATGCACGTTCATTTGAACATTGGGGACGTAACCGAAGAATGGTCTTAAGTTATATTCCCGGAGTTCATCCCGACTTGAAAAAATTACCCGATATACGTTGTTAACAACAAAAAAGAATGCTCCCATAACGGGAGCATTCTTAAATCGTTTGAGCATTACAGTATATTTATTATACTCTCCCCTGTTGAGATGGGAGAGTGTTCCTCACCCGGCTAAGAACCAGGCGAGGAATCTCAGTAACTTGATGGTGACTTTCATTTTATAAAGCCACCACCTTCATAATATATTCCTGAAGAGCTTCAGGAATACCAGACCACTTCATGAATTCTGGAAGCTGGTCGAACCTGCAGCCGTCTATTTTTGTTTCTGCTGCGTACTTGTGGATGTGTACCCAACAATTGTGGCTCATGATGTGTATTCTTACGATGTTAAATTCATCGTTTTGTACGCATACGCTGCAACGGTTGTTGTATGAATCGGATGCTTTCCATTTCCATTCTGAATCTTTTTCGGTTAAGCATTCAGGCTTCGTGATGTCTGAAAATGTTTTCTGAAGATCCTTTGGTTTGTCGTTCTTGTTGTAGTTGTTGCCTTTGTTGTAGTTGTTGCCTTTGTTGTAGTTGTTGCCTTTGTTGTAGTTGTTGTTCTTGTTGTTCTTGTAGTTGTTGCTGTAGTTGTGGTTGGTGGGTGTTGTTGTAGCCGGTGTGATTGCAACCGGCTTGGTTGCCTCTGATATCAGAGGCTTGATCTCCTTAAGGAGACCTGTAATAAGCCCGCCTGATGTGGCGAGCTCCTGTGCTGTCAGTTCTGATGTCACTTCGAGTTTCTCGATAGTGATAGGCTGGCCTTCGATTGCGATTGCGAGTCCGTTAAGCACAAATGTGTTTTTCATGATTTTTCCTCCCTGGACCTGCATACATAATTTGCAGGCTGAGTTGACATCCTCAGTTACCCCAGTTTTAAAATGGTTTAAATATGTATTGAATAAGAAGTTATTTCTTTCTTCTTATTCATATTAATAATATATATATGGAATTTCAATATTCTAGATATAATTATATTCCGGGTCGTACTGAAATGGTAATTAGATATCTCCGATATCTATATATGTTTGACATATTATTTTTAAGAAAGATAGGTGATTATTCATGCCTAACAATGATAAGCTTGATGAGCTTTTACGTCGTCATGCTGCAGCAGGTAACATCAAAACACCGGATACAGAAACAACATCAGAACCAACAGGGATCACCAAGGATTCCGTTCCTCTGGAGAAAGCCGATCCACCAACATTCGAACCCCATAATCCAGTTCCATTCCTCACGGATCCAAACATCTCAACAAAGGTTGAAACTGATGAGATTGATTATGGTGATGATGATCTGGAAAATGAACTCAAAGCCGAAGATGATGCTCGTATCAAAGAACGTGAAACAATGTATGCCAATGCAAAGAAAAACATAATTCCTAATGCATTCCAGGCTCCTGATGAAAAGGATGAAAATTATAATCGTGAAGCCATTGGATTTCAGTCTGAGAAACTTGCGATTGTCGCACAGATGGTCAACAGAGTTGTTGCGAAGTATCATATTATATCAGGATCGATTCCCGATGTAAGAGAACTTCCTGGTGGTGGTAATGTTCAGAAGATGCATGTTATGGGTGATCTCATTGACATATATCACAACAGTGGTGAAATAATCACACCCGAATTTGAAGACAAGATTCTGTCAAACTGGATACTCCCTAACGGAAAAACCGCAAAGGAAGAATTGGCAGAGAATGGTTCAATAGGTGCAACCTCTCAGACATCACAGACTCCACAGGAAACCATTCCCGCAGACACCGTCGCACCATTACAGATCAATGTTGATGTTCAGCCTAATACACCAGTAACAATCAATGTTGATGATTCCATTACCACAAATATTGATAAGATTCGTGAAATCGATGTTGTTGTCAAGGAAGTCACAAATCTTGATATGGAGAAAGTGGTAATTGTCAACAACTCTGATGAACCTGGTGTAATTACACAGTATGATCCTGGTATAAATGATCAGCCTGTGACATTACCTCGTTCCGCCTACAGATGTACAATATCCGGAATCAACTGGTTTGATTTCATAAAACTCACATCTGCACCATCATCTGGTAATCTGGCAGACAATGAACTCCGCAAATGGAGTATCATTTATAAACATATGAAGAATGTGTCAATAGGTTCATTCAACAGCTTTACAGATTTCTTGCAGAAAACAAAGTATGCTGATAGAGAACTGTTGATGTGGGCATTGCTTGTTGCGACTGCAGATCCTGAGGAAGATATCGTAATCACATGTGGAAATGAAGATTGTGGCAAAGATAACACATTCAAATATTCACCTGCAAAGATCATTCACTTTGATGAATCTTTACTTCCGAAATGGTATAAATCGGTACACGCTGCATCGGTTGGTCCTGAAGCTCTTCAGTTGTGGAATGAGAAATCAAACACAAGAAAACTTTATACATTGCCTAAGACCGGTATTACTGTTGAACTGGAAGATCCATCTGTATATGATTACATCTATACAAAATTCCCGATCATCAATAATCTGTATCAGCGTTATCGTCCTGGTGAAACATTTGGATCTGGTCGTGTCGATGGAGACGACATGGTTGAATTCCAGCTGTTACTTTCAATGGCATTATCAATTTCGGCAATTATCATTCATAAGAATGGTAAAGATTATCGTTACGATAAATGGGAACGTATTGAAGAAATCATTACTTCATCATTGGATAACACAGATTCAGGTGTTCTTATCCGTCTCACTCAGGTTGTCGCAGAAAAGAACGAATGTTTCTCATTCTATTTAGAAAACGTCGTTTGCCCACATTGTGGACGTGTTTCCAAACGTATTCCAATCCGTGACATTTCGGAGACACTGCTTTCCCAATTATCTCAACGGCTGAACAATATCGATATCAACTTGACCGACATGGAATAGAGTTGATAAATTATGCTCAACTATTGAAGAACATCATTCCAATAGGGGTACTTATGGAGATGCCACTTCCATTCGTACATCGCCTACGAGATTTACGGATTGAGCAGCTTGAGGCACAACGAAAGGAACAAGAAAACACCCAAACACCAAATGTTGATGTAGAGACATTGGTAGAGGCGTTAGAAGACGGCATGTGATCACCGAGGTGATCTATATGTATACAACATTAAACGATTTTGTTTTCGTTATTATAAATACTGATGGAATGCGGTATGTCGTCAATAATTATGAAGACATCCGCAATCAGTATTATGCCCAGAAACAATCAAATGAATAAAGGAAGAAATAAACATGTTTAATATCAATAGAAGCAAGATAGATGACTTTCATCAGATATTCAACAATCATCGTTATTTTGTAAATAAGATGAATATTTATTTACTGAATATTCAGTTGATTGGACAGAAGTACAGACACATGGACAAGGATACATATGACAAATGTTTCCGTAACGCTTTAAGTGCTATTGAACTCAACAGTGAACCACTTGAATCGATTGTGCCATACTCTGATCCTGAAACTGATGGTTTTGAAAATGATCGTTCATTCTATCTCAATTATGAAACCGAAGAAGGAAAAGCAATCGTTGAAAAGATCGATGCTGATGTCATGAGAGATACATTGATTCCTGGCAGTGAACTTGCAACCAAGTTTGCCAATGACGAAGTCTCTTTAAAGGATCTGGTTGATGATGTGTATCTGCATTTCTTGGTAACAAAATACTGGGAACAGATCAACGCATTACGTTTCCAAGCATATTCAAATCTCACACCACTGATTGAGTATACTGTAACATTGGTTGATTTGAAGACACTCAAGAATTACATGAATTCCAAAAAAGAAAACATCGAAAAATATGAAACCAAATGTCGTGATATTATATGTAATTATGAACTGTCTCTTGTGCAACGTATGTACACCAATTCAGACATCATGAGTAAATTCAATATCAAAACATTTAACTTACAAAAGTTGATGATAAAATTGGCAACCAACTTTACTGTGCTTAGTGATATCTATATTATACTTGGAATATATGGAGCATTGTCATTTGCATCGGTTGAACTCAATAAACCCAATAATACAAACATGTCACCATGTGTTGAATTCACACGAATGATTTCTGAATACATGAATGCATGATGTTTAATGTTACACGGGGGATAATCCCCCGTGTAATAAAAACGATATTTATATCATTATTTTGTACAACCCAACAACTGCTTTGTACACCTACATTCAGAAGGAGGATTATAAAATGGCAAAAGTAAGACAATTCAAACCAGAAGACATCAAACGTCGTGATACCACACGTCGTGTCATGAACAAGACTTCTGATATCCGTAGTAAAATGGAATCAGTAAACAAGTATAGTTTATGTGGTGTTTCCGGTTTAGGATTTCCGGGTAAGATATCTCCGGTTCGTAGTTTGATGTTTTCAAAACACGCCTCTCAACGTGTTGTTCTCAACCATGGTGAATTCCCCAGAATTTTCACTGGTGCAGAAGATGCGTACGGCAAACGTTCATCATTCTTTGTAACCGCAAAGAACCGTTTGGTTCTTGAAAGAAAGTTTGTCAAATTTCCAAACAGTCCATATTCATCAATACTGTATATTTTCCGAGATACAGTTACGAATAAATATGTGTGCCATTTGGCAGAAGCTGTTCATTGGAATGTTGAAAAATATGGTTTCCAGAACATTGACATGATTAATGGTCGTTATCACGAAAGTGATATTATACCACAGGGTGAAGTAATTTCAAAGACCACATCATATGATGAAGACAACCATTATTGTGCAGGTGCAAATTTAAGAATACTTTATACAACATTACATGATCTCACGGAAGATGCAATTATTCTTTCTGAGTCAGCATGTAAAAAGTTGGAATATTCAATGGTTGATAAGGTAACAGTTGACATCAGTGAAAAGATGTTTATGTTAAACAACTATGGAACCATCGACAATTATAAAGCATTTCCGGATATTGGTGAACATATCAAATCTGGTATTCTTTGCTCATTAAGAGAAATATCTGCATTAAGTAGTAAATCGGAAGCAATGATCCCTCACATCAGTGATATCAATTATTACACAGATGGAATCATTACCGACATCGATATCTACAGTAATGCACCAGAGCTCCAGGATAAACAGCTCGCATACTATCATAATTGTATCATGAATTGGTATAATGACATATATTCATATGTGTCAACCATCATCAATCATGTTGATCAGGATGATACCAAGTTATTGGATATTTATCATAAAGCAAAGAAATATCTGATGGCAAATGCGAAATGGAGCACCAAAGAAAAATTACCATATGTCCAGATTGTCTTTAAGATATTACAGAAGAAACAGATCCGCAAAGGACAGAAGATCACGGGTCGTTATGGTAATAAATCGGTTGTTTCAATGATTCTTCCAGATGAATGCATGCCACGTGACGAGTTTGGCCGTCCAGTTGATATGTTGGCAAATGGATTTGCACCAACAAATAGAATTATCGGTTTTGCATTATATGAGGGAACCATTACGTTCCAGATGGAATGCATTCATAATTATATTACAAATCCAAATAATAATGTTTCTCGTGATGACGCCGTTCAACTTGTAATCGATTACATGTCATTATTCAACCATGATTGGGGTAACAGTATCAAACTGAAATACAGACGTAATCCACAAGCCACATATGAAGATATATGTAATAATGGTTTATATATGTTATTACCACCATTCCAGGAAGAAAACGTTCGTGATGCAACAATTGAAGCTTACGATAGATGGGAAGAACGTTTAGAAGAAGGAACGAGAAAAGCATCTGATAAATGGGAACGTTCAATATTCCATAAATACACCATCAGTACAAAACTTCGTCATCGTTGGATTGAACAGAAGAAAGAAAAATATGCGATCGGTTATCAGTATACCTGGGTACTCAAACAGGAAGCATCCAAGAATATGTCCGCAGTTGCAACTGGACGTACCACATTATATGATCTTCCCATCAAGACATCTAACTATAAGAACCGTAAGATTCAGTATTCTGATAACGCGATCAAGTTTGGTGAATATGATACATACGGATTCCTTCAGGTTGTTGATGTTGAGATGTTTGGTAAAATGACAACATACTACAGAGGTTCACAGTATGAAAAGAACTCACTGATGATGTCACATCTTAATGACATTGCCATTCCGGAAGGTGTGGTCAACCAGTTCCCACAGCTTGAATGTTTCAAAGCATATCTTAAAGCCATTGGTATAAAACTGGAAAACGACTTCGCTGTCAATTCTATATCAACCGTTGATATGGAAGAAACATTCCAGATTGCAAACCACGAAGTTAAAATATCTGGATCATATCTCAGGACCATTCTGGTTATGTATTCATATTATTCACAGTACAAGAGTTGGTTGAAACAGAACAACAAAAACAACATGTATGAAGGTACTGTTGATATGAATGTGTTCTGTGATAACATGCTCACGAAAACAGATCTTTTCAATAATAAGAATGAAGAATACATGCGCACCGCATTCCAGCTGTTCTTCAAGTATCTTAGAATACTTGATGAAGAGAAGTTCTTGAAATAATATACATCATATATTGAGGGGG
>JAEIGA010000283.1_pt1 | contig 72995 bp, 77 predicted proteins | sample 9270691 | NCBI WGS metagenome assembly JAEIGA01 (sample SAMN17057246, study PRJNA624740) | gut metagenome | biome: biome; isolation source: fecal sample | host: Bos grunniens | place: China: Xizang | collected 2019 | reverse complement strand
AATTAGGGAAAAATACAAAGTTTTAGCAGAAGAACACGGCAAGGAATACGTTTATAATATATTAAAAGAAAAAGATCCCGAAAGTGCTGAAAAACTTCACTATAACGACGTAAAAAGGGTTATACGAGCACTTGAAATATGTGATAGTGGCATAAAAAAATCTGAAATTAACGACCAATTAATTGCAAAATATGATTATAGGGCATATTCAATTGACCACCAAAGAGAATATTTATATGAACGCATAAACAAACGTGTTGATATTATGGTTCAAAATGGATTGGTTGATGAAGTTGAAAGTTTATTAAAATCAGGTATAAAAAAAGATAATCAATGTATGCAAGCGATTGGCTATAAAGAAATTATAGAATATTTGCAAGGAAATTGCAGTTTAGACAAGGCCATCGAAGATATAAAGTTAAACACAAGGCATTATGCAAAGCGTCAAATCACTTATTTTAAGAAGTTTGATTTAATACGCTTAAAACCCGACGGACCACAAAAGTTAGCACAAATTATTTACAAGGATTTTTATAATGATAGACAATAGTTTAATTAATAAATGCGAAGAAAAACTAAATAGTGTATTTAAGCATTTTGAAGACGTTGCACTTTTTAATCAAGAAAAGGTGTTAAATTCGTTTAAGAAAAATCATTTAGCGTTAAGGCATTTTGTAGGCACAACCGGATATGGTTATGGCGATGAAGGGCGTGATATGTTAAACGCTGTTTTTGCTGATGTTTTTAATGCAGAAAAGGCAATATGTTCTCCAAACATAGTTTCTGGCACACATGCACTTTCTCTTTGTCTTTTTGGCGTTTTAATGCCTGGTGATAAAGCGTTATGCATCACAGGTAAGCCATATGATACCTTAAACGACGTTATTTACGGAAAAAATATAGGCTCACTCGCCGATTACAACGTTGAATTTTCATGCATTGAATTAAACGAAGGCAAAATCGATATAGAAAAAATTAAAGATTATTTTACTAAAAACGGCAAGCCAAAAATGATTTATATGCAACGCTCAAGGGGTTATGCTTGGCGTGATGCTTTATCAATATCCGACATAGAAAATGCAGTAAACCTTGTTAAATCATTGGGTTTTAACGGTTGTATTATGTTAGACAACTGTTATGGCGAATTTTTGGATAAAATAGAACCAACCGAAGTTGGCGTTAATCTTATGGCTGGCTCTATGATTAAAAACCCTGGCGGTGGAATTGCACCAACAGGCGGGTACGTTGTTGGAAGTGAAGAATACGTTAATATGGTTCAAAATCGCCTAACTGCACCGTCAATAGGTGGTGAAGTTGGCTCATATAGCAATGGCTATCAATATTACTTCCAAGGCTTATTTATGGCACCACACGTCGTTTTACAAGCGGTTAAAAGTTCTTTGTTGTTCGGTGCAGTTTTAGAAGAATTAGGTTATGAAACTTCACCTAAAATAACCGATTTACCAAAAGATATTATAAGGGCAATAAAGTTTAATAATAGCGAGCAATTAATTTCATTTATTCAAACCATACAAAAAAATTCACCAATCGATAGTTTTGTTGATGCATTGCCTTGGGCAATGCCTGGCTATGAAGATGAGGTTATAATGGCTGCAGGTTGTTTTGTTCAAGGTTCTTCAATTGAGTTATCTGCAGACGCTCCAATAAGACCGCCTTATATTGCTTATATGCAAGGTGGGTTAACGTATGAACACGCTAAAATCGTGCTTAAAAACGTAAAACTATAAAAAAAAATAGAAGAACAGAAACGTTCTTCTATCAATTTTTAACTAGCGGATTAAAATTTACGCATTAAGCCTTTTACAACGCCTAAAATGATAACGTCATCAAAAATCATATCTTCCATAGCGTCATTTTCAGGATGTAAGATTATTTTACCGGCTTTTTTGTAAAACCTTTTAACAGTTGCACTGTCATCGATAAGAGCGACAACGATTTGACCGTTAAAAGCATCGCTTTGCTGTTTAACTATGATAATGTCTTTATCATAAATTCCGGCATTAATCATACTGTCGCCCTTAACTTTAAGTGCGAATTCGGTGCCGGTTGCATTAAATTCTTCAGGGATAGGGCAATATCCTTCCAAGTTTTCAACAGCAAAAATTGGCATACCAGCATTAATAGTTCCGACAATTGGCACGCTTTTGAATTGACTTGGCCTATTAGGTAGTGTTAAAGCCCTGTTTTTTGAAGGGGACTTTTCTAAAAGCCCACGCTCAACCAATTTGTCGAGATAATACGATGCAGTCGCCGTCGATTTAATACTCAATTTTTCACAAATTTCTCTAACCGATGGTGGATAACCAAATTGGTTAATGAAATTTGACGTGTAGGAATAAACTTCTTTTAATTTTACTTCAATTTTTTTCATAGCACAATTTTAACATAAATTAAAACAAAAGTCAAACATATGTTTGTATATTTTAAGGAGAAAAATAAAATGGATACAAAAAAATGTGAAATTTATGATAGAGACTGTATTAATTGTGGGGAATGCGACAGGTGCGACCTTGATCCAAACAAAATTTGCGACAGTTGTGGCAAATGTATAGAGTGTGATAAAAACTATAAAATAATTAAAATTACTAAAATTATTACTGATGAAAATTAATATATAAAGGCGTTCCCAAGTTAATGGGAACGCCTTTATATATATTATGTCATGTGAGAAGGATCTAAAATATCTTTTAACTCATTTTCGCTTAAGATGTTATGCTTTAACACAACCTCTTTAATTGAAAGATTAGTTTTAAGTGCTTCCTTGGCAATTTCGGCTGACTTTTTATAGCCGATATAAGGGCAGAGGGCAGTGACTATGCCAAGACTGTTATTTAACAACTCTGAACACTTTGTCTTATTCGCAATAATTCCTTTAATACAATTTTCCGTTAAAGTGTTTACTGCGTTTGTTAAGCATACAATTGATTCAAACAATTTATAGAAAATAACAGGTTCAAAAGCATTAAGTTCAAGTTGTCCGGCTTCAGCCGCCATAGAAATTGTCACGTCGTTTCCAATAACCGCAAAAGCAACTTGTGAAACAACTTCTGGAATAACAGGGTTTACTTTACCCGGCATAATAGAAGAGCCGTTTTGCATTGCTGGTAAAACAATTTCGGAAATACCCGTTTTTGGACCACTTGCCATTAAACGCAAGTCGTTGCACATTTTAGATAAGGTGACTGCACAAGTTTTTAATGTACCTGAAACGTAAACAAACCCGTCTAAATTTTGTGTGCTATCGATTAAGTCCTTTGCTTGTATTAAATCATACCCAGAAACTTTTGATAATTCCTTGGTAATGTTTGTTAGATATTCTTTATTAGCGTTTATTGATGTTCCGATTGCTGTTCCACCAATATTAACTGAATACATTTCATTTATAGATTGTTTAACTAATCTATAACATCTTTTAATAGCAGATGCATATGCAGAAAATTCTTGGCCTAAACGAATTGGCACAGCATCTTCAAGTTGGGTTCTGCCCATTTTTATTATATCGTGGAATTCTTCAGCCTTATTTTCTAAATTAGCAATCAATTGGTCTAATTGTTCAAAAAGTAGGGCGGACAAGTCTAAAACCGTTAACTTACCAGCCGTTGGCACAACGTCGTTAGTTGATTGTGACTTATTAACGTGGTCATTTGGGTGGCAAATATATTCACCAAGTTTTCCACCTAAAATTTCAGTCGCACGGTTAGCAATAACTTCGTTCACGTTCATATTAACAGAAGTACCAGCACCGCCTTGGATAGCGTCAGTAATGAATTCTTTATCAAATTTTCCTTGCAAAATTTCATCACAAGCACTCACGATTGCATCTGAAATTTTTGCATCTAAATTGTCCGCATTTTTATTTGCAATTGACGCAGCCTTTTTAATTTTAACTATATTGTAGATAAAATTAATGTTCATAAGGTTGCCACTTATGTTAAAGTTTTTAGCACCCCTTGATGATTGAACCCCATAATATGCAGATGCGGGAATTTCAAGCATTCCTATTGAATCAGACTCGTTTCTATAACTCATATTAGCCATCCTCTTTTAGTGTAATTTGATTATATCACACTTATTTTTATACCAAATAAAATTTTAACTTTAAAAATATTTTTTTAATAAAATAAAATTTTGCCTAAAAAATATTTAATTTTATAAAATTTATAGTTGCATTTTTTTACATTATGAATTATAATACTTAAAAACAATAGTGGATAGGAATGAAGATGAAAAATACTATTATTGATGAAATAGACTTAAAAATATTAAAACTTTTACAAGACGATGCAAGAATTTCAGTAAAATCGATTGCTGAAAAATTGTTTTTATCTGCACCAACAGTTAAGTCAAGAATGGATACCTTAAAAGAAAAAGGGGTTATTAAAGGGTATTATGTTGAAATTGACAATTCGGTGTATGAAAACGTTATTAAATGTTTTGTTGAAATTGAAGTTTCGCCAACCAAAAAAGATGAACTTTATAAAATCTTGATTGAATCTCCTAACGTTGTTGAGTGTGAGCGTGTCACAGGGGAATATTCCTTAATTACAAAAGTTATATTTAAAAACACTATTGAAATGGATAAATTTATCAACAAAATTCAATATTATGGCAAAACCAGAACTCAAATAATTTTCTCAACAATTATTAATAGAAGAGGAGTAAACTTATAAAAAGAAAAAATCCGATTTAATCGGATTTTTTTGTTAAATTCAAATTCATACCTGCACTTTTTCTAATATCTTCAGTTATCGCTGCATAGTGTTTTTTGGTGGTATTAACGTCTTTATGACCTAAACAATCTGCAACAACGTAAATATCGCCCGTTTGTCTATATAAATTTGTGCCAAAAGTGCTTCGAAGTTTATGTGGCGTAATTTTTTTGAGGGGAGAAACGATTTTTGCGTATTTTTTAACCAATTCTTGAACTTGCCTTGCACAAATTCGCTTGTTTTGTAATGATAAAAACAAAGGTTGCTCATCAAGTTTTTCTTTATCGCTCTGCCTTGTTTCTAAATATTCATTTAGGGCAAGGGAAACTTGATTATTAAAATATAACACAGCACGATTTCCGCCTTTTCTTGTGACCACAAAACTGTTAGTTTTTAGGTCTATATCGCCACAATTTAACCCAACTAATTCACTTATACGAATGCCTGTGCCTAAAAATAAGGTGATAATAGCCGTATCACGTAATTTTGTTGCGTTATGAAAGGCTCTTTGCTGTTTGGATAAGCCAGAACCTGTTTCAACAGTATAAAGCATATCTCCAATTTCATCAACTTGGCTATTGGAATCAAGCCTAATTATTTCTTTTTCATGTATTTTAGGCATAGAAACTTTAGTAGGGGTGTTGGCTGGCAATTTGTTTCTATTGAAAAAGTATTTATAAAAAGCACGCAAAGTTGACAATTTCCTTGCTTTTCCCGTTTCTGTGCAACGTTCATCTTTTCCGTTAATGTTATAATGACTTAAATATGCTAAAAAATATTCAATATCAGAAGTATCAAGCCTTGCTAAATCGGATAAAGTTATATCTTCAATTTGTTTATGCCTAAAAATCTTTTTTGTTAAAAAATCAAAAAACACCCTTAAATCATATCCGTAATTTAATCTTGTCAAAGCAGAGGTTGTTAGTTGAACGCCCACAAAAAATTCCTGAACGTAATAGGGTAAAGTATCAATAATTTTATCAAGCCTTTCGATACAATTAATTTCTCTTTGTTCATAATAACTTTTTTCTTTCATTTTTTTCACCATTTTTTATAATGCATAAATAAAATCATTCGTAGGGAACAAGCGTTTTTAACATTTTACCCTTACTACACATACACATATATCTATTCGCAAAACACGACTTTTGCGAATAGATTAAGTATATTATAGATTATAAAAGGCAATATGTCAAGTATTTTATAAAATTTATTTAAAATAATTTTTTTCAATTTTTACATCGATTTTCTTATTATATTTGAATTATTAGTTTTACCATATTAAAATCAGCGTATAATTTTATTATTTATCAAATCTAAAATCGTTAGGTTTTTACTAGCGATTTTAATTGTTATTTTATCTGATATAATAAAATAAAAGTAATTTTTGGTTTTTTCTTGACTAAAAATTCATTTCATAGTATAATTTATTTATAAAATATTGGAGCAAAAATATGGAACAACAACAAATTAGCAGTGATTTAATTCGTGGGCATATTGATACAATAATATTATATACCCTTGTTGATGAAGATAAATTTGCTGAACAAATTAGCCTTTCGATTGAAGAAAAAAGCCAAAATGCTTATAAAATTAATCAGGCTACTCTATACAGTGCGTTAAAACGCCTTGAAAATTTGAAATATTTATCATCATATCAAAAAGACGTTGCTGGCGGTGGAAGAAGAAAATTCTTCACCTTAACTGAAAGTGGCAGAAATTGCATAAATGAAAATTTATCAAGTTGGTCTTTTTCACGTGCTATTATTGACAAATTGATTGGTTGCGAAACTCAACCGATTGTTAAAACCGAATATATAGAAAAAATTGTTCAAATTCCGGTTGAAAAACAAGTTATTGTTGAAAAAGTTGTGGAAAAACCTGTTGAAATTGAACAAACTTCTGCAAAAAACGCTGTTTCAACGCCAAACACTGATGTTTCAACACAAGTTGTCGCAGACAAGCCAAACGATGCTGTTGAAGTCAATTTTAGAAGCGTTTTAAGCGGGTTAATACAAACTTGTGGCGTAAGCAAAAAAAGCGAGCAAGAAACTGTTAAATTAACGGCATTAGAAAAGTCTGAAACTGTTGAAGAAGTTAAAGAAGTTAAAAAACTTAACCAAACCATCAATGAAAAAGAAATATCTTCTGTTAAAAGAGATATTGCAGAAATTGATTTTTCTGACTTAAAAATTCAGGCTCTTAAGGAAGGTTATAAACTTAAAGTTTCATCAAAATATTCGTCAAACGATAACGGCACGTTGTTAAAAAATAAATTAAACTTGTTCACGTCTTTAGCGATGTTTTTACTCTTTATAACAGAAATTTTATTTTTTTCAACAACATATAAAAGCGTTTTAAACCTTTCACCTATCGTTGTTTTGGCTTTAACGGCAGTTTTAGTAATTTATCCAATAGTAAATATTGCAAAATATAGAAAAAATCCGATTTTAACGACAAGCAAAACAATAAATGCCGATTCAATTTTAACAACGGCAATAATCGTGTTCAACTTGCTAATTATCAATTTTGCATTAGTTTTGTTATTAAACGTTAATTTTTCAATATTAAAAGACGTTATAACTTTTATAGCAATACCGTTTACAATATATATTGATATATTCGTTTATTCATTGATTAGATATTTTCTTGCAAAAACTAAAGGGCTTAACTTAATAAGAAAATAAAATATAAAATCTAAAAAAAGACTTCCATTTTTGGAAGTCTTTTTAATATAAAATTATAAATTAAGCAAATAATCAACTTCTCTTGCAGATAACTGCCTAACTTGGCCACGGTCAAGTCCTGTAAGCGTTAAATCGCCAATTTTAATACGTTTTAAGAAGTCAACGTTATTATTAACGGCTTCAAACATTTTACGAACTTGCCTGTTTCTGCCTTCGGTGATTGTTATATGTAATTTAGAACCGGTTTTTGTTGATTCGATTAGTCTAATATTACATTTTTTAGTTTTAACACCGTCAATATACACACCAGAACGCAATTTTTGCACATCTTCATCTGAAACAGGCTTTTCAGTTTTAACCAAGTATGTTTTTGGCACTTCATTTTTTGGATGAGTTAGCCTAAACGTTAAATCTCCGTCATTTGTTAAAATTAACAAACCTTCGGTGTCATAGTCAAGCCTGCCGACAGGAAAAAGTCTTTTTGCACTTGGTGGCAACAAATCAATAACCGTTTTTCTGCCTTTATCGTCCTTAACCGTGCAAACATATCCTTTTGGCTTATTCATTATATAATAGTCAAAATGTTTAACCACGCTAACCACTTTGCCGTTTACCACAACAGTATCTTCGCCAACGTTAACGTCGTCGCCCATAGAGCAAATCCTGCCGTTAATTTTAACCAAGCCGTCTTGAATCATTTTATCTGCATTTCTTCTTGAAGCAACGCCACAAGTTGCCAAATATTTGTTTATTCTCATAAAACACCTAACTAAATTATCTTATATCTAATATAGTATAGATTTTTTCAGTAAAAAGCAACTTATTTTTGCAATAAATCTCAATTATACCAACTTGTTCATCTTTTTTTAATGTTTTTTTATCAATATCGTTAAACTTATATAAAATCTCAAGGTTTTCTTTTTCATAATTTGTTAGCGGTAATATAACGTCATTTTTAATATACGCAGGATATTTTGTATTATTATTAATAAATATTATATTGTTTTTATCGACTAACTTATATTTTTTATAATTTGTAAAAGCATTTGTCAAAAGATTTTTAGACCTATTGAACATGTCGGGGCAATTTAACACGACACAAACAAACTCAATTCCGTTTCTAGTGCAACTGCTAACCAAACACCTTCCGGCTTTTTTAGTAAAACCCGTCTTAATTCCTGTTGAACCTTCAAATTCTTTTAACATTTTGTTCTTATTAACTAAACGTCTATTATAATTTTGAGTTGTAAAAGGAATTTCAACAGTTTTCGTAGAAACAATCTCTCTAAATGCTTGATTTTTCATCGCATAGCACGAAATAAGTGCTAAATCATACGCTGTTGTATAATGATTATCATTGTGTAAACCGTGTGGATTAACAAAATTACTATTTTTTGCACCAATTTTTTCTGCCATTTGATTCATAAGGATTGCAAAATTTTCTGTTGAACCACTACAATGCACGGCAAGTGTTAATGCACAATCGTTTCCAGAGCGAAGCATTAATCCATACAATAAATCTTTAACCGAAAGTTTTTCACCCGCTTGCAAATAAATGCTTGAACCTTCAACTCCAGTTGTTTCCTTTTTTACAACAACTATTTCATCTAAATCGCAATTCTCAATCACACAAATTGCAGTTAAAATTTTTGTTGTGCTTGCCATATATTTTTTATCATTTTCATTTATAGCATGAACAACTCTGTTTGAATTCATTTCCATCACAATTTCTGCAGTATTTGACGCTTCAACTGTCATTATGTCACACATAATAACACTTAAAAACATTATTAAATTACAAGCAATAATTAAATATATACTAATTCTTTTTTTCATAATCGTTTTTGTTTAATTTTTCAAAAAAATCCGTTGCCTTGTCTATAATTTTTTCATACGGAGTATCTAAAACCCCCACAATTTTAAATCCGTTTTTATCATAAGTTAAAAAGCCACACGGCTTAATTGAAATTATACTTCCATTACCACCAGAGAAAGGCAAATCATTGCTTCCCTTAAAAACGCTCACCTTTCCATATTCTCCACCACCAGCAATTAAACCAACTGTAATTTTTGATATTGGGATAATAACGCCATCTTTAGTATTAATTGGCTTACCGATGGCCGTGTTTACGTCAATTATTTCACTTATATTTTTTAAGGTTGTTTCTATTGTTTGATTAATTCGGTTGCTTTTTGACTGCATATATAAACTTCTCCAAAATTATTTTTATAAAACTTAAAGCAATCATTAGTAAATTTAACACAATTACAAAATTAACATTTAATATAAATTCATTTTTATCGTTATATAAATTTATATCATTTTTTATTTTTAAATATGGTTTTACATTTGTAAAAGCAAAGCCGATTAAATTTATAATCGCATTGTATATTATCGAGATAGTCAACACTAAATCATAATTATCCTTTGACCCAATATAAATTGTTGAGTTAAACTTATAAAAATGGTAATCTTTTAACGGTTCAATCTTTTTTCTTATAGAAAAAAAATCTTTATAATAGATTATAAACGCTTTAATATTGTTAACGTGAACAGCAATACCCTCATCAATAATTTCTGCATAACCAAATAATATTGGTAAAATTTTGAACAGTTTTACCCTATACCTTAAATTTTGAGTTTTTTTATCAATTTCCCCCTCAAACCTTATAAATATAGGAAAAATTAAAAGGCTAAAAATTATTACTATTGCTATTAACACTATTTTAATATTTGCATTAAAATAATTAATATACTTTTTTATAATTAAAAAGCCATACGCAGTGCGTATGGCTTTAATAAATAATGTTAAATTTTAAAACTTTTCTATTTCTTCGTCTTTAAGAAAATCTGGCACTACCTCTTCAGATAAGTCTGGCAAATCAAAATCATCATCCAAATTGCCTTTTTCAGCATTCTTATCAGCGGTAGTTGCAACTTCTTCAACGTATGTATCTTTATGATATAAATAATCGTTTTCGTTATCATGATGAAGTAAACTAATTTTATTAATAAGTTCATCATAATCTGGTAATTGGTCCAGCGATTCGATTTGAAAACGTTTTAAGAACTTGTCAGTTGTGCCAAATAAAACAGGTTTACCAACAGCGTCTTTCCTTCCAACCGGCTCAATAACGCCTAATTCTAAAAGTTTTTGAACGGCATATTCACTGTTTCCCCTTAATTCTTCTAGGTCAATACGAGTGACAGGTTGTTTATATGCAATAATAGCCGCAACTTCAAGCATGCTTTTAGAAAGTTCTTTTTCCTTAATTGGATTGAGAACTGCAGAAACAGCATCTGCATTTTCAGGGTTAGAACAAAACTGTAATTTTTTGTTAAAAATTAAAAGTTGAATACCACTGTCTTTAGAGTACTTTTCTTTTAACTTTTCAGCACATTTTACAACGTCGTTTTGTGAAACTTCTAATTTTTCAGCAATATCCGCAACCGAAACTTGCGTTCCTGAAACAAATAATATAGATTCAATTATATTCGTCAATTTCTCCAAGTTCTTCATTTCTATCTTCCCTTAAAGTTATAGTTATGTCATCAAATATACCATTTTGTTCAACGGTAATATATTGTAATTTTAACAATTCAAGCATCGCTTGAAAGGTTGTTATAAGTTCATTTTTTGTGTAATATTTTGTAAACAACTCAAAAAAACTCATTTCTTGCTTTTCTAAAAGCGTTGTTCTGATATGGTCAACCTTATCCTTAACAGTGAAAACTTCTTTTGGTATTTCTTTTAAGACGTTTTCTTGCCTTTTTTTATCATCAACCCTCATTAAAAGTTTTGAAAAAGCATTTATAAGTCCGTCCAAGTTAAAGTCGTTATAAACAATTTTAACTTCGCCAACAGATTTATCAGGCTCTTTATAAAACCTTGAAACGTTTTCTTGTTCTTTTAGTTTAGCACTTGCCTCTTTAAATAACTTATACTCTTCAAGTTGTCTGATAAGAGCCTTTCCTTCATCTTCAATATCATCAAGGTACTCATCAACTTTTGGCAATATTGATTTAGACTTAATTTCAAGTAATGTTGCCGCCATATTAAGATATTCGCTTGCTTTATCCACGTCAAGATTTACAAGCCCATCAATATATGCTAAATATTGCTCTGTGACTTGCGAAACAAAAATGTCTTGAATTTGAATTTCTGCTTCTTTTATTAAGTGCAACAACAAGTCCAACGGCCCTTCAAAATTATCAAGTTTTGTAGAATATTCAACGACTGATTCAAACTCTGCCATTATGGTAAAATTAACCCCCAAAACATTAATATTGGTTTTTGTATTATTGAAACAACGTAATTAATTATGTTTCCAAGTATATCTATTTGGTAAAGCCCCGTTGCATCAGCAAAAATCCCCAAAAAGAATAACGCATATAAAAGATAAATTCCGTAATTCCTTAAAAACATATAAACTTTTCCACGTGTTTTATTCAATGAATCAACTAGCCTAAACCCATCTAGCGGATAAAATGGAAGAAGATTAAAAACAAAGAAAACTAAACTAAATCTAAAAGTATAATAAAGCGTACTACACAAAACGTCTGTAAAATACCCAAACGTTGGCACATACATTATAGCAAGAACTAATAACGGAAAGGCAACAAATGCCAAAAGATAATTTGCAACAACGCCAGCGATTGAAACAAAAAAACAACCTTGTTTATAATTTTTAAAATTTCTTGGATTAACAGGCATTGGTCTTGCCCAACCAAATCCAAAAACAGCAAAACATACTAACCCCACCACGTCAAAGTGTGCAAGTGGGTTAAGCGTATATCTATTATACATTTTTGGTGTATAGTCCCCACTTTTTACCGCAGCAAAACCGTGTGCGAATTCGTGCAATGGCAATACCAACATCAATGCAAGAAATATTGAAATATACTCTAAAATCTTTTCTACCATAACACTTCCAAGTAAATTTTTATTATATTATATAATAAAATCTTAAAAATTGCAAGAAAAAAATGCTTAACGAATTAAGCATTTTTTAGTTTTAGATATCATTTCTAATCAAATCTTCAAATGTTTGTGGTTTAACAATATAACGTGACGCACCATCTTTTACCATAACGACTGGCGGTATAAAGTTTCTGTTATAATTGCTTGCCATAGAGTAATTATATGCACCGGTTGATAAAACGGCAATCAAATCACCTTCATTTACTTGTGGCAACATAACGTCTTCAGCAATAATATCTCCACTTTCACAACACTTTCCTGCAATAGAATATTTAACGGTTTTTGGTGCGTTCATTTTTAATGCACTTTCAACAGAATATTTTGCTTGATAAAGTGCGTATCTTGGGTTATCAAACATACCACCGTCAATTGAAATATAGTTCTTAATACCTTTTATTTCTTTAATTCTTCCAGCAGTGTATAAGGTTATTCCCGCCTCACCGACAATTGACCTTCCTGGCTCTAAAATAAGATATGGTTTGTTTAAACCTTTTTTTGCTATACAATCTTTTAATGAATTAGCAATAGTTTTAATATAATCGGCATACTGATTGCAAGTTTTTTTAGCATCGCCATCTGCATACCAAATACCAAAGCCACCACCAAGATTTAACACACTAAACTTTATACCATATTTATCGCTTAAATGCTTGTAAAAATCGGTCATCTTTTCAATTGCAAGAATAAATGATTTTTCTTCAAAAATTTGTGAACCAATATGGCAATGCAAGCCCACCAAGTTTAAGCGTTCCTTACTATTTACATACTTAACAATATTTTCAGCATCGCCACTTTCAATCGAAAAGCCAAACTTTGAATCAATTTTTGCAGTTTGAACAAAGTGGTGTGTATGTGCTTCAACACCAGGGTTAGTTCTAATCAAAACCTTTTGTGTAATATTCTTTTGTTCACATAAAGTTTCAAGGTCGTCTGCCTCTGTATAAGAATCTATAACAATATATCCAACGCCATAGTCTAATGCAAGTTTAAGTTCGCTTTTAGACTTGTTATTCCCGTGAAAACAAATTTTTTGCATAGGAAACCCAGCCTTATTTGCTGTAAAAAGTTCACCAGCAGAAACCGAGTCTGCACCTATACCCATTTTGTTTACAATACGGTAAATTTCAAGGCAACTGAACGCTTTTGACGCATAAGCAATCATACCTTCGCCATATTCAGCGTTAAGTGTATCAGCATAAACCTTGCAAATGTTTTCAATATAGTCTTGGTCCATAACGTAAAGTGGCGTGCCATATTGTTCTCTTAAACAATTACAGTCAACACCACCAATTTCAAGATGCCCAAGTTCATTTACCTTTAAAGTTTCTCTTTGGTTCATTATTTCACCTGAATTTGTTTGTTTTTAATAATTTTAACAAATTTTCAACTTAAAAGTCAATAGTTATGGTCTAATAATAAATTATTTTTATCTTAATTAATAATTATAGGTCTAAATTACAGCCCAATTATTTACAATGTTTTTAACGTTATCAAAATAAGTTTTTTCTAGTATCGTTTCGTTTGCTAAAACGTTTACGTTTGCAATTTCAACGCCATTTTCATATGCAATTAATTTTCCAACAACTTGCCCCTTCTTAATTGGTGCAAAAATTTTCTTTAACGGTTCAAATGATAATTCTATGCCTTTTTTAGCATGCTTTTCGCAAAACAAATAAAGTGGTTTTTCAGCAACAACTGATAAAGAGTCTTTTTTACCATCTAAAACATTAACTTCAACGTCTAAAGGTTTAGAATCATCAACAATTTTTCTGTTTTCAAAGTTCGCAAAAGCATAATTAAACATTTCAGAAACATTGCTAAAACGCTCTTTACTAGTTGGCGAGCCAATTACAACGCAAATTAAACGCATATCGTTTCTAATAGCCGAAGCACTTAAACAATGCCCTGCTTCGCTTGTATAACCTGTTTTACCACTATCACAGCCTTTATAAAAACGAATTAATTTGTTTGTATTACTTATTTCAGTTGTCCTATCGTTTGGGTGTTTTACAACGTCTGTCCAAATGCGAGAAAACTTATAATAATCTTGATAATTTAATAGTTCTTTAAACATAATTGAAACGTCTTTTGCACACGAATATTGCCCTGCTTGTGGCAAACCCGTGCAGTTTACAAAAACAGTGTCATTCATACCTAATTCTTGTGCTTTTTCATTCATTTTTTTAATAAAAGCACTTTCACTGCCATAAATTTTTTCGGCCATAGCAACGCAAGCATCGTTTGCAGATGCAACTACTATACTTTTTATAAGTTCACCAACCAAATACTCACCATTAGTCTCTAAAAACACTTGCGAACCACCCATTCCTGATGCATTATCACTAACAACAACAGTGTCCGACAATGAAATTTGGTTGTTTTCAATAGCCTCAAAGCATAAAACAAGCGTCATAATCTTGCACATGCTTGCAATAGGCAAATGCTCTAATTCATTTTTTGAATAAATAACAGTATTTGTTTGATAGTCAAGTAAAATTCCAGATTTAGCATTTATTGAAATATTTTTATCTTTTTCATAATAAGCAAAAGTATTATAAAAACCATTAAAACAGCCCACTGATAAAATAAATGCTAATAAAACAAAAATTACAGAGTATATTTTTTTCATAACGTTCTCCTTTATAAAAATATTCTCTGTAATTAGTTAAATTTTATACATTATGTTAGACATAATGCATATTAAAAAATATAGATATTATCAGTTGTTAATCATATTGTCAATTTTGATACCAAAACCACGGGTTGGGTCGTTTATAAAAACGTGTGTAATCGCACCAACGAGTTTATTTTTTTGTATAATCGGGCTTCCACTCATTCCTTGAACAATACCACCTGTATGATTTAGCAAGTCTTTATCAGTAATTTTAACAACAAAGTTCTTACTGTCCCCCTCGTCAATTTTTATAATTGAAATGGAATATTTTTTTGGCGTTGCATCGTCAATAGTTGAATAGATATAAGCATCGCCAACGCTTGCTTTTCCAATACTTGTTTTTATTAACGAACTTGTATCAAAATTTTCAGTAATATTGCCGTAAACACCGCTTTCTAGGTTTTTATCAATTTTTGCGATAGCGTTTTGCTTAACGAATACCCCTTTTAATTCGCCTGCACGACCTCTAACACCCTTAACATAGCCCGTAATTTTGCTTTCATAAAGGTTGCCACCACTTATTTTTACAAGTTTTCCATCAGAATTTATAACAGGGTGACCTAACGATGCGAAACGATTGCCTTTGATATAAGTTATGGTGCCAATGCCACTTATACAATCTTTTATATATACGCCTAATTTAAATTGTCCATTAATATCTTTTGCCGAATTAATTTCTTTAATAAATTTTTGGTCGCAACGCACAAATTCAATCAAGGCTTTACCATCGTTTGAGATTGCATTTTTTATATCACATGCATTGTTAATTTCGTAGCCATTAATCGACAATATAACGTCACCTTCTTGAATACCACTGTTTTTTAATGGTGAAACAAGCCCATTTTCAGTAATAACGTCACAAATCCCAACAACTTCTACACCTTTTGTATTTAAGGAAAAACCGGCTGGCATACCACCAATATAAAGGTTTTCATCAGCATAACCAACTTTAAATAAGTTAAACGAAAAACAAAATATAATAATTAAAATTAAATTTAAAAATTTAAGACTTTTTTTCATATTTACTCCACCCTCTTTATAGTGTGTAAATTATAAAACATTATACAAACATATTATAAATAATAAAAACCTTTAATTTGCCCTAGCAAATTAAAGGTTTTTTAAGTTTTACAATGCTTTTTTATATTGTTTTGCGTTTTCAATTAAATCAGTTGCAAGGCTGATTGCCGTTTGATTATTTTTATCGCCACCAACAAGCCTTACAATTTCGTTAACTTTTTCTTGAGGAGTAAGTTTCTTAACCGAAGTCAAAGTTTTTTCGCCATCTTCATTTTTTTCTATTAATAAGTTATTGTCTGCCATCGCTGAAATTTGTGGTAAATGTGTTATGGCAATTATTTGCGTTGAATATGCAATTTTTGCAAACTTTTCAGCAACAATTTTTGCAACGTTGCCACTAATGCCCGTGTCAATTTCATCAAAAATAAAGGTTGAAACGTCATTAAACTTGGCTGTTTGGGCTTTTATAGATAGCATAAACCTGCTCATTTCTCCACCACTTATAACCATTGAAAGATTTTTAAGTGGCTCACCAAGGTTTGCTGAAAATAAAAACTCGATTTCATCTGCACCGTTTGCACTATTAAACTTGCAACCTTCAAACGTTGGGAATTCTGCAAAAGCAATTTGAAAACTTGATTTTTTCATACCAAGTTCAACCAATTCGTTTAAGATATTTTTTTCAAAAATCTTTGCAGTCAACCGTCTTTCTTGACTTAAATTTTGATATAAAAGGTAAATTTCATTACATAAACTTAACTTTTCTCTTTCTAACTCTTCAACCCTTATAGCAAAATTTTCTAATTTTTCTTTTTCATTAATAGCGTTATCTAAAAATTCGTTTATTTCACAAATAGAACTGCCATATTTGTTTTTTAATGATTTAATAAGGTCAAGGCGTGCTTCAATTTCATATGGGTTATATTCAGATTGGTCAAAATTATCAAGCAAATTATTTGCCGTGCTTGAAATATCGCTTATTTCAGCATAAACGTTTTCAATCCTATCGTAAAGGTCAGCATATGCCCCATCAAAATCGGATATTGTATTCACAACTCTATTTATATTGCCTAATATGTCCTCAACGCCACCTTCAGAACTTATGCCTTCAGATAAAGCCCTTAAAGCACCCACAATTTTTTCTTGGTTAGAAAGTTTTTGTTTAATCAAAACAAGTTTTTCATCTTCGCCATCTTGTAAATTTGCTTTGCTGATTTCATTAATTTGAAAATCTAAAACGTCAAGTCTGATTAAACGTTGGCTTTCATCACCACCAAACTCGTTTAACTCGCTAATTACTTGCTTATAATCAGAGTATTTTTGGCTTAATTCAGCCTTTATATCGGCTATTTTTTGCCCGCCAAAACTATCTAATAACGCAAGTTGATTTGATGTTTTAAGCAGATTAAAATGCTCGCTTTGGCCATGCACGTCCACCAAAATTGAAGTGAACTTTTTAAGCATAGTCGCAGTTGCACTTTCACCGTTGATTTTAATAGAACTTTTACCGTCAATGGTAAACTTTCTTGATATTAATAAGGTATCGTCTTGTTCAATGTCTAACTGGTTATAAACTTCATTGATAGCAGAATTATTTGCAACGTCAAACTCGGCAACAACCGCACATTCGGCTTGCCCACTGCGGATTAAACTTTTATCAGCCTTTGCACCCAGCACAAAATTAAGCGACTCAATAATAACCGATTTGCCGGCACCTGTTTCGCCCGATAAAACGTTTAAGCCTTTTTCAAAGCATATTTCTGCACTATCTATAAGTGCAATATTTTTTATAACGAGTTTTTGTAGCATTTATAACGATTTTAACCCTTTAACAACTATTTCAGCATCAGATGCCGTCTTTGTAATAATAAGCAAGGTGTCATCACCTGCAACAGTGCCTAAAACTTGTGGAAAATTTATTTCATCAACTGCTAAACCCGCAGCACTTGCGTTTCCACTTATAGTCTTTAAAACAATAAGATTATTTGCACTTTCTATTGATATGGTTATTTGCTTAAACAAACTGATGCGTTGTGGCGACAATTTGCTTTGCACAAGGTCAACCTTAACGTATTTTGTCTTTTTATTCGCACCTTCCACCTTAACCAAATTAAGGTCTTTTATATCACGTGAAATAGTTGCTTGCGAAACGGCAAAACCTTGCTCAATTAATTTTTCGGTTAATTCTTCTTGCGTTGAAACGTCAACCGAATTTATTAAATTGATTATTGCTTGGTGTCTTGATTGTTTAATCATTAATAATTTCCCCTGCCGTTTTGTTTAGTTTATACACTAATTTTTTGAAAAAATTATAGTCTTTTTTTCTTAAAAATACAAGTTTTTTATCAACCTTTGAAATTTCAATACAGTCGTTTTGGTTTATAAATTCAACGTGTCTGCCGTCAATAAATACCCCTACTTGTGCCTTGCCTGAAACTTTTATGCAACAAATTGATTCATCTGAATAAACAATCGGTCTTTGATTAAAAGTATGGGCTGCAATCGGCGTCATTGTAAAAACGTCTGCATTAGGCGACAAAATTGGTGCCCCTAATGAAAATGAATATGCAGTTGAACCTGTTGGCGTGCTGATAATCGCACCATCGCCAGAGTACTTTGTTAAATATGAATTATCAATCTCAATTTGGATTTCAGCCACAGTGTTGCCAACCGATTTATCATAAGTTCTTTGAACGTAAACTTCGTTTAAGGCATAATAAGTGGTGTTATTATGCTTAATTGAAATCATAGTCCGTTCATCATTAATTAATTCACTATTTTTTAATGCCAAAACAGCCGATTTTATTTCGTGCCTTTCAAACTCGCACAAAAAACCAAGTTTGCCAGCATTTATACCAATGATAGGAATATCATTTTTGTTTGCAAATTCTGCTAAACACAAAATAGTTCCATCGCCACCGATTGCAAATAATGCATCGGCTGAAATTGCGTCGTTAAGCATTTCATCTTCAAGTAAAAGGTATTCAATCTGATTGTCGATTAAATAGTTGATAAGTTCATTTTTGCAACAACCACCAGCATCTTTTTCCTTGTTATCATATACTAAAACTTTCATATTTCCCCCATAAAAGGTAATTTATATTACTTTTTCAAACAAAATTAAAAATTCAACATTTTTATCTTTATTAATCGGTGCAGTTGTAAGATTAATTTTATTAAACTTAAACTGCTTTGCACTTTCTATAACTTTTTCACAAACGGCTAAATGTATTTTTTCGTCTCTGACAATGCCGTTTTTGAACTTTTTATACTTGCCAATTTCAAATTGAGGCTTAATTAAAATCAACAACTTATCCCCAGCGTCAAGCAAATTTGAAAAGGTTGGAATAACTTGTGTTATAGAAATAAAACTTAAATCGGCAACAATTAAATCAAGTTTTTCATTAAAATCTTGTTTGCTTAATTCTTTTGCATTTTTAATAAGTAAATCAACTTTTTCATTGCCAACTAAATTGTCGTGCAAAAGTTTATCATTCAAATCGACTGCATATACCTTTTTTGCACCGTTTTGGATTAAGCAATCGGTGAATCCACCCGTACTTGCACCAATGTCAGCAACAACTAAATCATTGACAGAAAAATTAAAATCGTTTAATGCTTTTTCAAGTTTAAAACCACCCAACGAAACATATTTACTTACGTAAACGTGTTCTATCTTCGGTGTGTCCAAAACTTCAAAGGCAGGTTTTTCTATTTTTTTGCCGTTAAGAAATATCTCTCCCCGTTCAATCGCTTGTTTTGCTTTTGTTCGAGAATCAAAATATCCATTTTCAGTTAAGTAAAAATCTAATCTCATTTTATTTAGTGCGTTCAAACATTTTTTTAGTAAATTCTAATAAAAATTCGTTGTTTTCAAATTCTTTTAATATATTCAAGCATTTGTCAAAATGATATTGCAATCTACTTAATGCACCATCAAAACCAAACACTTTAATCGAAGTCAACTTATCCTGAATTTCGTCTTTACCCGGTGTTTTTCCTATATTGGACTTATCACCTTTTGCATCCATAAAATCGTCAGAAATTTGAAACATAACGCCTAAATTAAGCCCAAATTCGCCAAGCTTATCGCTATAATCTTTGCCAGAAAATATCGATGCGATTATAATTGGAGCAATAAGCAATTTTGAAGTTTTGTTGATATAAATTTCATATAAAACTTCTTCGCTAACCTTATCGCTTTTTTCATTAATCAAATCTAACGTTTGTCCGCCAATCATACCAGAAGAGCCCGAACAATAAGACAAAAATTTAAGAGCCTTTGCGTCCTCATTTGTAAACGTTTTCTTGCTTAAAACGTGTTCAAAAGCAAAATTTAAAAGTCCATCGCCCGCCAAAACACCAAACGCTTCACCAAACTTTTTATGTGTTGAAAGTTTGCCCCTTCTATAATCGTCATTATCCATACAAGGCAAATCATCATGAACAAGCGAATATGAGTGAATCAATTCAAGTGCAACGGCAAAAGCATCAACCTTTTCTAGTTGAACACCAAGCATATCTGCCGTAGCATAACACAAAACTGGTCTAACCCTTTTTCCGCCATCACAAACGGCATATTCCATTGCTTCACGTAAATATTGTGGTGTATTCGATAAGTTTGCTAATGCAATTTTTAACTGTTTTTCAAAACGGATAACATAGTTTTCGTATTGCTTTTGATAGTTATTTTGCATTATTTCTCCTACAAGCACAAAGATATGTGTTCTCAAGAAGCATAGCGATTGTCATTGGCCCAACCCCACCTGGAACAGGCGAAATTTGTGATGCAACACCTTTAACAGCATTAAAATCAACGTCGCCAACCAAACCGTTTTCAGTTCTATTGATGCCAACGTCTATAACGACTGCACCCTCTTTTACCATGTTTGCTTTAACAAATTCAGGTTTGCCAATTGCTGCAACTAAAATATCGGCATTTTTGCAAACTTGCTCTAAATTTTGGGTTTTACTATGGCAAATTGTCACAGTGCAGTTTTCTTTTAATAAGAGCATTGCCATTGGCTTACCAACAATATTGCTTCTGCCTAAAACAACGGCATTTTTGCCAGAAAGTTCAACGCCAGAACTTTTTAGCATTTTCAAAACACCAAAAGGCGTGCAAGCAACAGTTGTGTCTTGGCCTAACATAAGGTTGCCAACGTTTTCAGCCAAAAACCCGTCAACGTCCTTTCCTGCTGGGATTTGTGATAAAATTTTATTTTCATATAAATGTTTTGGCAATGGTAATTGAACCAAAATACCGTCAACAGTATCATCATTTGCAAGGCTTTTTACAGTTTCTTCAACTTGTTCTTGTGTTGACGTTGCTGGCATATAAAAAGAAAGCGACTTCATACCAACATATTCTGTTGCTTTAATTTTATTTTTAACGTAAACTTGCGAAGCAGGGTTATCGCCAACCAAAATAACTGCCAAAGTGATTTGGCGATTGTTTTTTACAAAAAATTCTTGAACTTTAACCTTTAATTCATCTTTAACGTTTTGTGCAATTTGTTTGCCATCGATAATTTTAGCCATTTATATACTCCTTAACAAATTCAGCAAGAATTCCATTTACAAAATTAGTGCTACTTTCGGTTGAATATTTTGCAACAATATTAACCGTTTCATTTATAACCACAGGAACAGGTGTACTCTTAAAATTATCAAGTTCTGCCATTCCCATAATTAACGCACACTTATCAGTGTTATATAACCTTTCAAGTTTAAATCCGATAGAAAGTTCTTCGATTGCCTTAAGATATTTTTCTTGCCCCTTGTCGATTGCGGTAAGCAAATCATTAGCAAATTTTTGGTCATCTTCACTTAAATTCTTGCACAAAACAGCAAAAAGCCCTTCATCACTCGGATTGAAGAGCCGTGCAAATATATACTTATAAACGTTTTCTCTAACTTCACTTCTCATATGGTACCTACTTATTTTCTGTCGTAAAAGTTTTTTCTTCTGCTTTTTCTTCCATTTTTTCTTCGTGTTCTTCAAAATCAACGCCTGAAATATGAACGTTGACACAAGCAGCACGATATTCGGTCATCGCTTCAAGATTATGTCTAACCGATTCTTGAATTTTAAACGCAATGTCAGAAACGTTTTGGTTATAACGAATTTTAACGGTTATATCGATATGGATTCCATCCTTTTCTCTTTTAACCTTGATTGCGTTGTTTTTTGAGATGGAATTACCATCTTTTGTGTCTAATTCAATGTGTGGAATTTCTTGAACAGCCAAAAAAACAATGCCGTTAATAATATCGTCACTATACACGATTTTGCCTTCGTTCACTTGTGGTATTTTAATAAAACGAGCCATAATTACCCTCTAATAAATATTTTACATATTTATTGTACCACAAAATATTTAATTTGCATAGTGTTTTTTATGAAATCGGTATAATTTTTACATTTTCTGGTGAAACATTTGCTTCTTCTGACACAATTGAGTAAATTAAAATTGCATCGTCAGCAGAAAGCGACTCTGATTTTGCAATAACGTTTACATTATTTGACTCTAAACCAATCACAACAACAGCATCTTCAAAGCCATAAGCTTTAATTAAACTTTCAAGCAAAAGTTCTTTTTCAGTCAACTCGGTTAACTCAATCTTCATTGCTAAAGCATTGGCCCTTTCTTCACTGCCATCTTCTGCACTAGCAATAATTGCGTCTAATTGCAACAGTTCTTCATTTCTAGTTGTAATTCTTTCAGAACGATATTGTGCAAAGTAGTTTGCAGAACTTACTGTAAGCGATTGGTCAATATCAGTTGTTCCTGTAGTCATAACAAAGTTGAACACAGCCGTCACTGCAAGCAATGCAATCATACACGATAAAACAATAATTTTTCTTTTCTTACCCATTAGAAAACCTCCATAATTTAAGTTGCTAAAATTTCAATTTGATTTATATTTATATTTAACAGTGAAACGGTGGCTTGTTGAAGCCTTGTCATAACACTGATATTTTTTGCACCATCTGCAACAATTAGCACGCCCACAATTTTAGGGTACAGTTCTTTAACGACAACTGTTTTTCCATTTATCACAATGGGCGTTGTTTCGCTTTCAATTTTTCCGTTTAAATTCTCTTTTGTCGTTGTTTTCATCGCAAGCACTGTTTCCATACCCGATTCAACGGTTATAATAACCGAAACTTTGCCTGCACCATTAACTTTACTTAAAACATTTGACAACTTGTTTTCAAGATTATCCACGTAATTTGTGACAAAATCTGTGCTTACCGATTTTTCCGTTTGTTCTTTACTAAACCCGAAGACAAACACCATTAAGGCAATTGCAACTAGGCAAATCAAGATAAAATATTGAATTTTTTTATTGTTTTTAATCTTGTAAATAATTTTATTTATTCTGCTTTTACTAAATTGACTATTCATTTACATATACACAATTTTTATCAATTTGCAAATAGTTTGAAATCTGATTTTTTATTTCTTCTTTAATATCTATATGCGTCTTGTCCGAAATAATAACTGCATTTTTCAAATTGATTTCAGCACTTTCTATAACAAAATTGTTGGATTTGCTATATTTATAACAAATATTGACAAAAACGTTTTCTACCCCCATATTTTTTAGAATTTTTATACTGCCATTTTGTAATTCACTCGATTTTTTACTTGCAATATAGTCCAGATAATCGTTTTGAACCACAATTTCTGATGAATTTATAATTTCTTCAAATGAAACGTCTTGATTTTTGATCGCAGATAATGGGCTTATAACCACAAAAATTACAAGCACGGAAAATATGCTTTTTATAAACTTTCCTATCTTGCTGTTTGGTATTATTATTGAAAAAATTGATGTTAAAATTGTTATTGAACTAATACTTATAATCCACGTTTTCATTTTCTTATATAAATGCGTTTGCCGAAATTATGGTAAGCAAAATGGTGATAAACAACATAAACCCAACCGAAATTAACACAACCGATAAATACGACAAAGCTTTTGAAGTTGTTTCACAAAAATTTGTTATTTTGCTATCAGTTAAAGGTTGTACAAGGGCACAAACAAGTTTTAGCATTAACGAAAAAATAAAAATTGTTATTAGTGGCGAAATTAAGGTATAAAATAATGCAAAAACGCCAGTAATACCCACAACGTTTTTTATTAACACGCTTCCAGCAATTATTAAATCAAAACCATCTCTAATAAGCCCGCCGACAATTGGCACGGAATTTGAAATCGCATACTTTGTCGCTTTAATTGAAATACCATCAAACGTAGCACTTGTTATTCCTTGTATTGATAAAAAAACTGTAAAAATCGTTATAACAAAGCCAATTATCCACTTAATTAAACTTGTTGCAACAGCACTAAATTTTTCAAGTTTTATAGATGATGAAAAATTAGAAATTATATTAAAAATTATGGTTAAGGCAATTAACGGCATTATCAAATATAAGAATATGCTGATAATTCCATTTGATAAAAAAGCAACGGCTGGCTTATATATGCTTGCCGACACGTTCCCGCCTGATGCAACCATTAAAGTTAATATTATGGGTGACATAATTTCAGTTAAATTCGCTATATTTTTTATAATGTTTTCGGTTGTTTCGTAAAATGAAAATATTTGCCCTGATAGCAGTAAAATAATACTTAATAAACAGACAAAAGAAACTACCTCACTTATGCTTTCATCTAAAAAAGAACTCTTTAACTTTTCTAAAACACCACATAAAAGTGCAATTGCAATTATTGCTAAAAAAACCGGTAGAAAGCCTTTAAAAGATAAAAACAAACTATTTAACACGTAAGTTAAAACGCTATTAAAATCTAAATCAAATTCTCCATTTAACATACCTTTTATGTATGTAAAAAAACTTTTATCATTTGGCAAGTTTTTTAACGAATTAAAATACTGCTCAAATTGTGAAAAGTCTATATTTTCTAACTGCTCGTTTATATTGTCTGATAGTTCATCGGCATATGAAACTGTAAAATCGCACCAACAATTAGCGAAAATACAAATTATAATAGTTATTATTAAAATTTTTTTCATAATAATAAACCTGTTATTAGATTGAAAATTGCATAAAATATTGGCAACGAAGTTGTTAAAATTATTAATTTCCCAGCAAAAGTAATTTTATCTGATAAACTTTTTAATCCAAAATCATTAACCGTGCTTGATGCAAACTCAACTATATATCCGATTGCAGTAATCTTAAAAATTATTGTATAATACTCTTTATCAATTCCACTTAAATTAATTATTTTATTTATAAAAGAAAATGTTGTGTACAAATATTCGGTTGCATAAAAAATTATTATTATTCCCGCACCTATACTCGCAAGTAAAGCAAGTTCAGCGTTTATATTTCTTAAATATAAAATTATAATTGCACAAATAATAGCAATAGAAATTATTTTTAACATCAATATAGATAAAAAATGTTTTTAATATTTTCAAAAAGTTCACTTATCATGTTAATAACCAAGGTTAAAACTATAATAAGCCCAGCAAGTGCAACAAGCGTTGCTATATCATCTCTATCGCTTTTTTTCAAAATTTGCGTTATAACCGTGATTGCAATTCCAATAGCTGCAATTTTAAAAATTATATTTATTTCCATACTTTTACCTTACAAAACTAAAATTAGCAATATTAACCCTATAAAAAAGCCAAGTTTAACATATAATTTTTTATATTTTTCTTCATCTTCTCGGCATTGTTTTTGCTTTTTGCTCACCTCTTCATCAACACGTTGTAAAAATTCCATTTGTAAAACCTTGTCCCCCGTCCCAATGTCTAAAACATAATCTTTATACTGTTTTAATTCCGTTTCATTTAAGTAATTAATATTAAAGGGTAAGTCTTGATTAAAAATTATATTTGTTTTAAGAACTTTAATAAAATCGGTTTCACTTTTTTCATTTTCAAGCAAATTTTTTATTGTGCTTTGCTTAAAAGCAACTTCATTTTTCAGCCTACTATTAAACTGCAAAAAATCATCATAAAACAATCTTCTAAAATAATATTTGTTAGATTTTATGTAGCCTATAAAAGTGCAAATAATTAATAAAACTACACCCAAAAAAAGCCTCATACCTCGTTTAGTTCCTTATTAAATACTTTTTCAACTTTTCCAAACTCGCCATTGTTTGATAAAACTATATATCTATCAAACAAGTTTTTTATAAAACAGTTTTTGCTAGCCAGATTTTCCAAACAATCACTGTGGCAACTTGCAATAATTTTTATGCCACTGTTTACGGCATTTTTTACACAAAGCCAATCTTCACTATTTGAAAGTTCATCAGTTATAACAACGCTGGGCGAAAGGCTCCTTAAACCATAATTAAACGCATAATTTTTATTAGAATATGTTATTTTATCAATGTTTTCGCCTTCAATATTGTTAAATTCGCCACGCTCATCAATAATTAAAATAGGCAAGTTCACAACTTTATTAAGTTCTGTTGCTATATCTTTTAATAAGGTTGTCTTGCCCAAAAACGGTGGCGAAATTATTAGCGTATTATTAACTTTTCCTTGATTAATAATTTCTTTAATAACACCACTAGAACAACCATTTATTTGATGCGGAATTCTTATGTTTAATGATGAAAAGTTTTTAATCGTTTGAATTTTGTTTTCACAAAAGACACACTCGCCTGCTATACCTATTCTAACACCGTGTTTTGTAGTAATAAACCCTTCTTTTATCCTATCGTTAAAAGCATAAAGCGAGTGTTCAGTCACGTTTTTTATAATCTCGCTTATATCAAAGCTTGAACAAATTATAGCGTCCTTGCAGTTTTGTGTTAAGCCATAAAACGACAAATATGCGTTTTTATTATTATAGTTTACCTTAACAGCATAGCCTGTCCTTAATCTAATTTCATATAAGTAGTTAATATCTATGTTTTTAATAGCATTAGTGTATTTAATAGGCAAAAAAGATAAATCCATTTATTTATATTTATGTATTAAAAATTAAAATAGAACAAAAAAAAGAGCAGATATTTCTATCTACTCTTTTAATCAATTTTTAATGAATTAGTTTTCGCTATTAGCAATCATTTCAGCGATTGAAACGCCAGCATCAGCATCATCTTTCCACTCACGGAGTTCTTCTTCCTCGCTAGCAACTTCCTTTTCCTTACGTTTTTTAGATTTAGAAGGTTTTTCTTCTTCATCAGCAGGTTTTTCAATTTCAGGAAGCAATGCTTTAATAGAAAGTGTCATTTTTTCTTTTTCAATGTTGATGTCGATAATCTTTGCTTCAACTTCTTGACCAACTTGTAAAGCAGCAACTGGGTTTTCTAGCCATTGATTTGAAATTTGTGAAACGTGAACTAAACCGTCAACACCTTTTTCAATTTCAACGAAAGCACCAAAGTTTACTAATCTTACAACGTTGCCTTTAACAACATCGCCAACTTGGTATTTTTCAGCAACCAAATCCCATGGTTTAGGTTGTAATTGCTTATAACCAATTGAAACTCTCTTGTTTTCTTGGTCAATTTTCAAGATAATGAATTCATAATTTTTGCCAAGTTCTAAAACTTCAGCACAATCTTTGCAACCTGTCCAAGAAAGGTCAGAAATGTGTGCTAAACAATCAAAACCGTTAACGTCAATGAATGCACCGAAAGCAGCAAATCTAACAGGTGTGCCTAAAACAACGTCACCTTCTTGAATACTACCGAAAAATTCTGCTTCCTTTTGAGCCTTAATAGCATCACGTTCAGCCTTTTCAGCTTCTAAAATAACTTTTTGTGAACCAACGATTTGTCTGCGAGCACCCCTTGATTCAACCTTTTCTGCTTTAAGTCTTAAAGTTTTACCAACGTATTTTTCAAAATCTTTAACAAAGCCAAGTTTAATTTGTGAAGATGGAACGAAAACTTGGTATGAACCATATTTACCAATCAAACCACCCTTATTTGTTTCGGTGATAGTTGCTTCGAAAATTTTGCCGTTTTTGATTTCTTCAATTTCAGCTTCTTCTTTCAAAACTTTTTCCATCGCTTTTTCAGAGAAAACGATAGGATTTTTAGCAATTACCATAACACGAATCTTTTGTCCTACTTTTTCTTGATAAGCGTTCTTATCATATTCATTTAAAAGTTGGTCCTTTGGTAAAGACAAGTCGTCTCTTTTTGCATCTTTAATAGATAACGTAAGACCTTCGTCTTTTGCTGACGTGATAATTGCTGAAACAATTTGTCCAACTTTTAAGTCTTTGCCTGGTCTAATGCTATCAAAAGCCTTTTCCATTTCAGACTTTGTAGCCTTAACTTCTTGTGCAACCTCACTTACAACCGTTTGGGTAGTGATAGTTTCTTCTGCTGTAATGTTCTTCTCCATATGCGAGATAACCTCCTGAAATTGTTCTCTTGGCGTCGATGCACCTAAAACAATTCCTATTTTATTATAACTTTTTATTTTCGAATAATCAAAATCGGCTGGATTAACTATTCTATAAACTTCATTACAATTTTTTAGGCAAATGTCATAAAGTTTATCAGTATTATTGCTTCTTGCACCGCCGATTACCAAAACTGCTTGGCACTCTTTGGACAATAATTCCGCCTCTTTTTGTCGCTTGGTTGTAGTATAACAAATTGTGTTGAAAATATCAACTGTTTTTACATTAGTACTGTTAAAATTTTTAATAATTTTATTAAATTTTTCTTCCGAATAGGTTGTTTGTACCACAATGCACAATTTATCGGCTTTTTCGTTAAGCAAATCTTGTCTGTTTTCAGTAATTAATGCAGAATTATTACACCAACCGTTAATCCCTATAACTTCTGGATGTGTTGCGTCCCCAATTATTGCAATTTTATAACCTAATTCATAATGCTTTTTAACAATATTTTGAATTTTTTTAACAAAAGGACAAGTGCAGTCAATTATCTTAAGTCCCAAACTTTTCGATTTATCAAAAACGCTTTTCGCTTCCCCGTGGCTTCTAATCAAAAGCGTTTCACCGCCTTTAAATTCCGCATCAGACAAACTTTCAATAAACTTAACACCTAAATCTTTAATCTTTTTTATAACGGTTTCATTGTGTATTATGTCGCCTAATATAAAACAGTTTTCACCATTAAGTTGCTCGGCACATTTAACAGCCCTATCAACCCCAAAACAAAAACCACAATTTTCGCCTTTAAGAATTATCATTTGTTTTTCTTTCCCTTTGTTAAAGATTGCTTAAGTATTTCTTGTTGTTCAATCATTTTTGACCTAACGATTTCTGCCAAGTCTTTCATATCTTCTTCAGTAAGTTTTTTTCCATAATAATCGGAAAGTTCAAATGGTTTACCAATAATAATATGCGTTTTTCTAAAAATCTTTGCTTTTTTAAGCATCATTATAGGTACAATCGGGCATTTTGCCTTGATTGAAAAGATAATAGAACCACCTTTTATTTCTTGCAAATCATTTGTGCCTGAAACATTCCTTCGCCCTTCTGGGAATATACAGAGTTTGTTGCCCTTTTTAATCTCTTTAATTGCTTCTAAAAGCGATTTCATATCAGGGTTTTCTCTATCAATTGGTATGCCACCATAAGACCTAACGATTTTAGTAATCAATTTTGTCTTAAAAATTTCTTTTTTGGCTAAATATTTTATATCCTTATCACAAATTCTTGCAATAAATCCGCAATCAATAGCCCTAAAATGATTACATACAAAGACTGAACCACCCTGTGGTATATTTTCTTTTCCATAAACCTTCATAGGATATAATAGCGAAAAGAAAAAAATAGGTATTTTTTGAAAAAAATTCATCTTCTATCCTTCAATATATGATAAAACTTTATTTGAAACTTGCTCAATAGACATAAACGACGTGTCAATTTCTATTGCATCATCAGCCTTTTTAAGTGGTGAAAAGTCCCTGTTTTTATCATTATAATCTCTTTGTTCTATTTCTTTTTTTAATTCTTCAAAGTTTACAGTATGACCTTTTAGCGTCAACTCTTTATAACGCCTATCTGCCCTAACGTCAACGCTAGCGGTAATGTAAAATTTAAAATCTGCATCTGGCAAAACGTAAGAACCAATATCTCTGCCATCTAACACGCAAGACATTTGACTTGCAATTTTTCTTTGCATATCAACCATTTTAAGTCTAACGCATTTTAAACTTGAAATATTTGATGCAGCCATAGAAACGTGTGGCTCACGGATTTTTTCTGAAACGTCCCTTCCATCTAAAAAGGTGTGTTGCGTTCCGTCAATATATTTAATCTCAAGGTTAATATCGTCAATAAAAGTTTTAACGCCTTTTTCATCGAAGGTGTCGATATTAAGAGACAACGCCTTAATTGCAGTGGCTCTATACATAGCACCCGTATCAAGATATAAAATGTTTAATTTTTGTGATAATTTTTTGCAATAGTACTTTTACCACTACCAGAAGGACCATCAAGAGCAATTCTAATAATTTTTTCCATTGTTTTTTACCTCTTTTATTTTATATAGTTAATTATAGTTAATAAATTTTATTTTGAACTAATTTTTCCCAGCAACAAAACCGGTTGAAAAGGCTATTTGAAGATTAAAACCGCCTGTAAAAGCATCAACGTCAAGCACTTCCCCTGCAAAATATAAGCCTTTTATTAGTTTGCTTTCCATTGTTTTTGGATTAATTTGTTTAACGTCAACACCACCCGAAGTAATAATTGCTTCCTCTACAGGTCGCAATTTCTTTAAGTTAAAGGTTAAATTTTTCAAGGTTTTTACTAACCTATTTCTTTCTTCAACAGTAATTTGACTGCAATTTTTCTTTGCAGAAACATTCGCTTTAGATATAACCACGTCAATCAAACTTTTTGGCATCAACGAGCGAATTGCCGTAGTGATATTTTTTGCGTTATTGTCAGCGAACTCTCTAATAAGTCTTTGCTCTAAAACTTGTTCGGATAAGGCAGGCTTTAAGTCGATTGATAAACTAAAATTTTCAACGTTGAACTTGTTTATAACTGACGAACACGATAAAATAATAGGTCCCGACACACCATAGTGGGTAAACAACATTTCGCCAAAATCAGAATAAAGCAATTTTGCTTGATTAAACACACTAATTTTTACGTTTTTTAAAGATAAACCTTGTAAAAGTGCATAATCTGAACCTTTTAACTCAATGCCAACTAATGCTGGTTTTGGCTGAATAATAGCGTGTCCAAATTGTTTAGCAAACTTATAGCCGTCACCCGTGCTACCCGTTGTTGGATAAGAAATTCCACCTGTGCAAACTATAACTTTTTCACCAAAAACAGTTCCTAATTCGGTTTTAACACCTATAATTTTTTCATTTTCAACAATCAGTCCAACAACGTTTGTGTTTAGCCTAATATCAACACCTAAATTGATTAAGGTTCTTTCAAGCGTTTTTGTCACGTCGCTTGCTTTATCACTTTCTGGGAATATTCTTTTACCACGTTCTTCTTTTAACTTCAAACCTTTTTGCTCAAAAAAAGAAACCAATTCTTGTGGCGATAAGGCATTTATTGAACTGAACAAAAATTTAGGATTGTTTACAACGTTAGAAAAAAAGTCATTTTTATCTACAGCACAAGTTAGATTACACCTGCCTTTTCCCGTTATGTAAATCTTCTTTCCAAGTTTTTCATTTTTCTCTAATAAAACAACTTGGTTTCCTTCTTTTGCCGATGAATATGCTGCCATCATGCCTGCAGCACCACCACCGATTATTATAACATTCATTTAACACCTATTATGTCTGACATAAAATCGTTCTATTTGTTAGTAAAACACTTATTTTTTCTTTCTTTTCTTTTTCAAGAAATACTTTTCAATTTTATCGCCTTTTTTACAAATGAAAATCATTGAAAATATTGTAAATGCGATAAATATTATCCACAGCATCAAACCCCACCAAGTATCGTACGGAATAATACTATTATTCATTGAATACGACGAGGCAAAAACTGAAATTATCCTTGTAATTACAATCATCGTTAGGAAAAAAGACGAACTCATTGTCGTTATCCCAGCGACAAAACATAAAATATCGTCCGGAAAAAATGGAAAAAGAAACATAAAAGTTAAAATGATTTTATCTTTACCTTTTAGCATTTTTAAGCCTTTATTTAAGCCATCTTCCCCAACAAGCCATTTGACAACCTTGAAGCCAAAAATTCTGCCAATATAAAAAGCAACTATTGAACCTAAAATTATGCCAACACAACTAAATATTGCACCTTTTAGTGGGCCAAATAATAGCACTCCCGCCCCAACCGTTATAAACGCTGGTATCGGCAAAACAACAACTTGTAAAAACTGTATTAGCGTAAATAAAACTATTGCATTATTCCCAAAAGATGCAATATAACTTCTAAACTTTTCAACACTGTCTATTTTAGTTAAAAATCCAGAAGTTTTTAAGATATATAAAGCAAACACAGTTATAGAAATCAAAACAACAACTAATAAAAATAGTTTGTACACAAATTTTTTCGCTGTGTTAGAAAAGGCTATTGCAAGTGCGGTCAAAAGTGATATAAACCCAACCGATAATGAGATTATAATACTTGAATATTCATAGCAAAAACCACAGTTAAACGTATGGACGTATAAAACTGAAAATACAACGCCTAAACACCCTACAAGCGAAATTAAAATGCTTGATAAAATAGTTTTAATTAACTGAATTTTGCTTTTAACTACCATACTATTATTATATTCCTAGTATAAATAGTTATCCGTGATTATTAATTGTTGATTAATTTTTTATATTCACTTACTGCAATTTTATCGCATTTATTATTATATTCGTTGTCAGCATGCCCTTTAACTTTAATAAAGGTAATCTCATGATTGTTGTATAGATTTAATAATTGCATCCACAAATCAACGTTTTTAACCTCTTTTTTGCCCGCTGTTTTCCAATTATTATTTACCCAAGCGAATATCCAGCCTTGATTAAAAGCATCAACCACGTATTGCGAGTCGCTATATAAATTTACGGCACACTTTTCTTTTAAGGCCTCAAGCCCTTTTATAACGGCAAGAAGTTCCATGCGGTTATTAGTTGTATCTTTTTCATTACCACTAACTATTTTTTCTATTCCGTTATAAATCAATATTGCACAATATCCACCGTCACCAGGATTATTAGTGCAAGCACCATCTGTATAAATATCAACTGTTTTCATTATAGATTTTCCAATTCCGATGCTCTTTTTACACAAGCATCAATTGCCTTTTCAGTTATTTCAGATAAACCACAATCATTATACGTGTTAATTGCTTGAATTGTTGTTCCACCTTTACTGCACACGGCATTTATAAGTTCATCAAGGCTTTTATTAGCGTTTTGCTCAACCATTTTACCTGCACCAATCATTGTGCTAACAGCAAGTTGTTTTGCGTCTTCATAATCAAGCCCATGCTTAACACCACTTTCTATTATTCCTTTTAAAAACAAATAAAAGTATGCAGGCGAACTTCCACTAACTCCTGTCACGGCATTTAACTTATCTTCATCAACCAAAACAACTTTTGCAAAAGATGATAAAAGTAGAGTTATAAACTTCTTATCCCTATTGCACTTGTAGTCGGATAAATCAAGCCCAACCGCACCTGAACCAATTGAACAAGGCGTGTTTGGCATACAACGTGCAACTTTGCCGTCTGGAAATGCGTTTTTTATTTTTTGCTTTTTAACACCAGCCATAATTGAAATAAATTTTTTACAATTTGAGCCTTTTATGGTAGATAAAACGTCGTTTAAGTTTTGTGGTTTAATCGCAAACAAAACTATTTCAGAATTACTAACTAAATCAACGTTATTTAACGTTGTATTAACGCCAAGAGTAGCAATTCTATCAAGTGCATCTTTATTTATATCACTAACGCAAATTTGTTCAGCAGACAAAATTTTGCCATTAATTGCACCTTTTATAATTGCTGTTGACATAAAACCACAACCAATAACGCCTAATTTAAAATTCTTTTTCATTTTTCACCTTTTTATGTTGATTTTATTTGACTAAAACCTAATTTTATTATATAATTTACAATGTCCTAGGGGAGTGGCTCAACGGTAGAGTAGCGGTCTCCAAAACCGTAGGTTGCGTGTTCGAATCGCGTCTCCCCTGCCACAAAATCTCAATCACAACAAGTGGTTGGGATTTTTGTTTTTAATGGATAATCACGCAACCTACGGTTGCTGACTGCTCCGTTAATACTACGCAGGGCTACGCCCGAATCTCACCACCCTTGCCACAAAATCTCAATCACAACAAGTGGTTGGGATTTTTTGTTTTTTTAATATTTTGCACAAAATCTAATACAGTATAATTATACCATTTTTTTCAAATCTTTGCTAGTAATTTTTAAAAAAATGATGCTAAAATTATTTGAATTTTAGCATCATTAGTTTTTAATTTAAATTATTTATTGTATTCGTTGCAGAGTAAGTGAAGTGGTGCCTCATCTTCAATGATTTCTGGGAAACGGCCTGCTTTATCATAGAAACAGTTGTCGTTTGCATCGTCATTACACATTGAAACTTCACGAACAATAACAGTACCCTTACCAACTTCACCCCAGAATCTGTGGAACAAACCAGGTGTTAAGGTTACGCTTTGACCAGGGTTTAAGCAAATTTCTGTGCCTGCTGGGTAAACGTGTTTAACGCCGTCAATAACAACGTTAACGTCGGTATCTGCAAGTTTATTATCTTCTGTTGTGTTATATAATTTGATAATCAAATTACCGCCACCAGCATTGATAATATCTTCCATTTTTGACCAGTGATAATGCATTGGGGTGATTTGTCCTTCCCTAACTATCATAAGTTTTTCAGCATATGGCTTTGGATATTTTGCTTGATTTTTTTGGTTGCCGTTACGAAGTGTGATTAAAAATAAACCAACTTTGTTAAAGTCTCCATTACCGAAGTCGGTAATATCCCAACCTAACATATTGTCTTTAATTTCTTGAACTTCATCGCCCTTTGTTTTCCATTCTTCTGGTGTCCAAAGCACGAAATCAGGCAAACAAATTTTGTACTCTTTGAATAATTCAAGAGCATCTTTCATTATTGAGTTAATTTCTGAACGTTTCATATTATTTCTCCTTTAATTAAATTTCATAAACACAAATATTGTTTATTTTACAGAAATATTTAAGTTCTTCACTAAAGTCGCCATAAGCAACCATCCAGTGATGACCAATACCATATTTCATAATTTCACGGTTGATTTGTGATACAGGTTTATCATATTTAATCTTAACAGGGTTGCCTGGGAATTCCATACCGCAAGGGATAGCGTCGCCAACCATAAATGAAAGGCGGAATTCATCGCCGTGACCACAAATGTTTACTGCTGTCACTTTGCCAGGTTTAACAACGAATTTTGAGCATACGCCACGTTCCATTAAACGAACAGGTGCTAATTCAATTTCGCCTTCTGCAATAGAGAAACCTGATGAACCACAGTGAGCATACATAATAGTGTTTGCTTTTTCATCTGGGAACAATAAGTCAGTGTTGTTGATTGGTTTTCCACTTAAATCATACATAAGTTTCATAGTTAAGGCATTTGTCACGTCGCCTTCACAAGAACCTACGATGCCTTCTTCTGCTAAAAGTGAATAACCAAGGCAAACTTTACCCATGTATTTTGTATAGCATTTAACAGATAATGCTTGCAATTCATATTCTTTTGCAAGGTCTTTCATTGCTTTATAGAACTTCATTGATTCAAGCATAGATTCGTTTGTAGAAGTGATTTTGCAACCCTTTAACATATCTTTCTTTTCTTCAAGAAGTGCTTTTGCTTCTTCATCAGAAATAGCGTTGACCTTTGCAGTCAATTCTTCTTCATCAAGGTTTACAACTCTTGAACCGAGTTTTTGTTTAATTGCAAATTCATCATAAGCAATTTCAGTCATACCCTTAACCCTGCCACCGATTGCACCAACAATAGTTTTGCTCATAGAGTTTTTAAGTGCATAAGCGGTTGCAATAGTTTTAATTTCTTTTACGCAAGCCTCATCATCTGCTTCACCGTAAACGAATTCACAGGTTTTGCCAATGTCTCTAAACACTGCACTAATTTGGTGTGCACAGCACAATGAACCAGTGTCAAATGCAGGGTAAGCACGAAGAATTAAAGGCTTGTCAACGTATGATAAAAGGTCAAGCAAGTGGTGGTCTTCACTCCACGTTGCGATACAAATCATAAGCACGTCTGCATCGGTTGCTTTCAATTTTTCAGCGGCTTCACGAACAGTGTTAATGTCGTGCATAACTACGCCGGTGTTTTCACAAGAAATACCTTGTTTTTCCATAGCCTCAACCGTTTTGTTAAGTAATGGCATTGCTTCATCAAAACCAACCTCAACAGGACAAGCAAGTGCCACAGTTGCAACATTCAATTTCATAATTTTCTCCATTTATAATTATTTTTTATTTTTAGACAATATCCACTTTTCTGTGTGTACTGCCGTTTTATTAGGTTTTATAGTAAATAATGGTGACAAAGTTTCAACTTCAACCATATGCTCACAAAAATAAGTTTCGTAAGAGACGCCACCGTCAGTATATTTTTTGTTGTCAAAAACTTTATATGCCTTTTCAAACACAACGCCTTTATTAACGTATTTAACATTGCCGTATGGATGCCCAACGCCAATCTTAAAGTTAACTTTAATCGGTTTATGTGTTATTGTTATATAATTTTTGCTAAATTCAACCCTTTCGTCACTTAAATCATTATAATACCAAGACGTAAGATTATAATGTTTCTTAAAACCATCTTTTAATGTTGGCAAAGGGATTGTTTCAACACCACCGCCATCAAGCGATGTTATTGGCCAAAGTGCAAATTTGATAGGTTTATCGTTTAAGTTTTGAACAATATGTTTAATCTTAACAGTCTTTTTACCCAAAGTTATTTCAAAAACCTTTTTAATGTTTAACCAAGGGTCAATTTCTTGAGTTAAAACAATTTTATCATCAACAAGTTGATAAGTAATAGGGTCATTGTCTGGATAATAAGTTATACCGCTTTCAGGAGCCATCCATAATCTATGGCCACCATAAACTCGCCAGCCTTCTTCCGTAGTAATATCAGTCATATCTGCTGGTTGCTCAAAAAACAAGTTTTCACTGCCCTTATACGATAAATAACTAATACGTATCCCAAAATTTAATGGAATACCAATTTTAACGTCACCATTTTCGGCAAACAAACATAAGCCAAAATGTTTATATTCTTGTATATAAGCATGCATTAAGGAAGAACTCTCCTTGGAACTACTCTAAATGCGTCGTTAGCCATGCGGAAACCTTCTGCATACTGAACGCCACATTGGATACCCCTATATCTTGCTTGAACCATTGTTCCTTCAAGGAAGTCCTTATCACCAACAGCATCTTTATAGTTGTCAGACATCCATTGAATTTGACTCTTATGCTCATAGCACATTGCCCTTTTAATATCAATAACATCTGAAATATCAACGTATTCAGTTGGAATAAAGCCTAAACCGTGGACAGGTTCAAAATATGCGATAATTGGGATTTTGTCATAAGGCTTTGCCTTGGTTTGAATTTTTGCAATAGGTATCATAACGGCAATATCGTTAATGATTTTGCTAGTTACTTCATGGTCAGGGTTATAATCGTGTGGTGAATGTGTTAAGATAACGTCTGCTTTGCAATATCTAACTAGGTTAATAAAGTTAAGCCTTGCTTGCTTATCTTCATAAAACATTTCATCATCATAATCAAGGCAGATATATTCTGCACCGATATGAGCAGCAGCCCTGCGTGCTTCTTCTTTTCTTATTTTTGCAATTTCTTCCATAGAAAGAGTTGCTGAACCTATATTACCATTAGTTGCTGTAGCAGTAAAAACCTTATGGCCTTGTTTTGCGTATTTTGCTAACGTGCCACCACAACAAGTTTCAACATCATCCGGATGCGCACCAATTGCTAAAATATTCATAAATACTCCTTTTTATAAATATGAGCCCGGTCAAAAATATAAAAATAATTTTAACCGTGGCTCATAAATTACAGTTTAGTTATATATTAACCTTGTTTCCATCTTTGGATAACGCAAGTAGCACGTCCGCCTTCTTCGTTAATGATTTCATAATCACCGAAGCATGCAGGAACTACTAACGTTTGGAACTTATCGCAAACAGCAAAATATTCTGGGTTTGCTTTTGAGCGAACAGTCACTTTGCTACCAACTGTTAAAGTAAGCATGTTCATGAACTTACCTTCTGTTGAGAATTCACCAACTTTTTCGAAGTGGATTCTTTCAACGTGGTATGGCATAACAGGGGTTGACTTATAACGGTCGATGAAGTAGTTTTTAGTCCACTTAACAACTGATGGGGTCGATAATAAGTGGTCTTTAACCCAAGATGCTCTTCTGGTTTTTTCCATGTTTCTGCCGTGTTCAAGGTGCATTTTCAATGGTTTGCCAGTCATAGTTTTAGCATTGTCATCCCATGATGGTCTTGCGAAGTCATATTCAAAGAATGAATATTCTGTACCGTTGATACTTGGGTTAGTATCCATTTCAAGAACCATTTGGTTACCGCCGTGACCGTGCATTGTTCCAGGAGGAATCAAGTATAAGTCACCTTCTTTGCTTGACCAGTTAGCAATAAAGTCTTTCCAGTTTTCAATAGGTTTAATGTTTTGTGATTCTTCACAAAGTCTTTCCCATTCTTCAATATCAGCATCATCGTGGAAGCCCATCCAGGTGTTAGCACCTTCATATGCTTCTGCAATGTAATATGTTTCATATCTGCCGAGTGGTTCGTCAAAGTTGTCTTTAACGTATTTGCTTGATGGGTGGATATGCATTGGCATTGAAATTCTTTCAGCTGGTTGTGGGGTTGGGTGCCAACCGTCATCTAGCCAGATGTCAAGTGGGAACAAGCCAGGATATTGTTTGTTGATGAGGCCACCAACAAGTTCTTCACCATATTGCATAGCGTTAAGCATTGGCATAGAAATGCTTCTTTCGCCACCGAAGTCGATAAGAATACGAAGTTCTGGACCAGCAATTTTGTTCCAAGCGTTGTTAGCAAGGCCTTCAACTTGATAATCCATATCCAAGTATCTATAAGCACCCCATGGACCTGGGCTGAAAATCTTAACTTCGTGGATTGGGTATTTAACAAGAGTTGACATGATTTCGTCATATGCTGCTCTTGGAACTAATACTAAATCGTTTTCGAAATAGTTTTCTACATAGAAATCCATTGCACCATACATGAAGTCTTTTTGACGTTTCAACATATAGTAGTCAGAATAGTTGTATTCTTTCCAGTTGTAGTCTTTAGTTGGGGTGGTGCAACCAAACGTATTAAGTCTGCCTTCCCACATATCCCATTGTACTTTTTGGTGAGTGTTATCAACATAGCATTTAACTGCATAAAGGTCAGCAAGTTCTTTAATGCAAGCACCTTCGCCGTAAGCGATTACAACTGCATTAGAAGCAAGCTTTTTCTTTAAGTCAGCAACTGCTTTTTCACACATAAGGTCTTCGATAACACCAGTCTTGTTAACTTTACCAAAGCCTGGGTCATCAGTTACATATGGAGCATTATAAGCGATAATGTCCTCTCTTGACTTGTAAAGTTGGCTTGCAGCGAAAAGTTCAACTTGTAAACCCTTTGCTTTTAATTTTGCAGCAACTGCTTCAGCAATTTTAGCAAAATCAATACCATACCAACCGTCAAGTGCAATGTTTTTATCGGTTGAATCTACAAGTGAAGCGATTTTATCAACAACCTTGTCCCAACCGAAAGTTACGCTGTCTCTGTTTTTAGCAGAAATAACGATTTTGTTGTCAGCATTTTTTATGGATTCATATACTGGCATACTTTCATCCTCCTTGAAAAGATTTATAAATTTTTATTTTCTTTTTTATTTAAGCTTTTGTAAGCTTTAAACCTATTTTAGTCTTTCCCAATTTTCAGCCATATCGAGAATTTCTTCTTTGCTCTTGATACCGTCAACCGAGTTCGCAGCAAACAAGTTGCAAGCAGCGGCAGCAGAAGCAAATTTTAACGTTTGTTCATCACTTAAACCGTGATAAATACCGTAAAGCGAACCTGCACAGAAAGTGTCGCCAGCACCAACACTACCCTTAATCATTTCTGATGGGATTTTAAGTGATGGAACTTCGGTAAACACATCAGTTTTAACGTCATAAGCAAAAGCAGTTTCTTTGCAGTGAATAATAATTTTATCCTTAACACCTGCTTCAGCCATCTTACGCATAGCAAGTTCAACGTTATTCTTTAACAACTTGCCGTTTTCATCATAAGAATCTAGATTGAAAATTTTGCAACATTCAATTTCGTTGATTATAGCGTAGTTAGAATATTTTAATGCTGGTAAAATCATTTTACCATAATCAGCAGTATTGCTACTTACAACGTCGATAGAAGTTTTGATACCTTTATCTTGAACAGATTTTAACAATCTTGCCATAACTGTGCCATATTCACTGTCTTCAGCATCAAATTTATCTAATAACAAAATATAGCCAATATGGAATAAATCACAGTCTAATTTATCAACGTCAATATACTCTGGTGAAAAATCTTCATTAGTTCCTTTTTTGAAGAAGAACGTTCTTTCCCCACCTTCAATACTCATAACATCAGAAAAGCCTGTTGTATTAGTATTTGAATAAGCAATCAAACTTGTATCAATGCCAACCTTTTCTAATTCACCAATAACAAATTTTCCGTTTGCGTCATCACCAACTAAACCAGATGCACAAATAGGAATATTCTTATCAATTTTTGCAAGGTTAATCGCAGTATTTGGAACACAACCACCAACAGCCATAGACATATCGGTTATGTGCGAAAGCATACCAATTTTTGGGTATGAATCGATATTTTTAACAATATCAACAAGAATATTTCCTGCGATAACAATTTTTTTATTATAATTTGACATTAAAAGTCTCCTAAATCAATGGAAATTTAATTCTTAAACACACACTTATACACAAAATATGGGCATAAATGTTGCTTTTAAATACATTATATATGAATTATACTAAAAGTTGCAATCTTTGTCAACGGAATTTTTAAAATATTATATCAAAAATTTAAAAATATATTTGCTAATTAAGATTTTTGTTAGTTTTATAATTCATTGTCAACAATTAACAGCAAAATAAGTATTTTAACAACGCAAAAATTGTTTAGTCAACCCTACTTTCGCTGATAACTTTTTGATAGAAATACCAACTGTCTCTTGGCACACGTTCAAGTGTTTCGTAACGAATTTGAACGAGACCGAACATAAGCGTATATCCACCAGAACGAAGTTCACTTGTATCCATAATTGACCATGGGAAATAACCAATTACAGGGAAACCAGCCTTGATAGCACGAGAAAGTGAACGGAGGTGCTCACGCATATAGTTAATTCTATAATCGTCGTGGAGTTCTTCTTCGTAATTACCCCACTTCTTAACACCGATACCATTTTCGGTAATAATAATGTTCTTTCCTGGGTAATTATCGCTCAAATATGCAAGCGTGTCAAAGATACCTTGTGGGTAATACTCAAAGCCATAGTCGTCTTTTGGAGTATTTTTATTTATGATTTTCTTATAGTTAAGGTAGTGTTCACCTTCGCCATATGCAACGTGTTCTGGTCCGTAAATGTTGACGCCGATAAAGTCTGCTTCAACAAAGTTTTCTTTCATTAATTTTTCAAAATCAGGTGGCAAACTGTTGATGAATTCTTTTTGCTTTAAAAGAACTTCTGGATAGTAGCCTTTATACATTGGGTCAAGCCATCTTCCAGCATAGAAAGCCATTGCGTTATCAGCAGCTTCTGCATCTTTTGGGTCCATAGAAAGTGAATAATATGGAATAACGTGGATAACTGCACCAATTTGACCAGGCAAATTCATTGACTTATAAATTTGAACTGATTTATAGTGAGCCATAATCATATTAAAGAAAGTAAACTTGTCCCCACCGGCTTCTTTAGAAACGCAGTTAATGTTTGGTTCGTTTACAGTGCACCAGTAATCAACTCTATCACCAAACGCTTCAAAGCAAGTTTTTGCGTAGTATGAGAACCAATCAACAAACGAACTGTTTGTTAAAGCACCAAGTTTAACCAACCAAAGTGGCATATCGCAGTGCCACAAATCGAAAAACGCTTTGATACCATTTTTCTTAAGTTCATCAATAACACGGTTATAGTAATCAACGCCTTCTTGGCAAACTTTATATGGTCCGTCTGGGAAAATTCTTGACCAAGAAATAGAAAAACGGAAACATTTAAGCCCCAAGTCTTTCATCATCTTAATATCTTCTGGATATTTATGATAAAAGTCAGCGTTTTTTGCAGGGTCAGAATATTTGTATAAGGCAGGGTTTTTCTTATAGTTGTCAGAGTGGAAATCTTCACCCTTACCACCTTCGTGAATACCGCCTTCAATTTGAACAGCAGAAGTTGCTGCCCCGAACATAAAATCTTTTGGGAAAGTAAATTTCATAATAATACTCCTAATTAAATTAATTTTGATTTTTATTTTTTACAGTTAAAACGAGTTAGTAAACGCTACCTTGCTTAATAACTTCTTTATAATAATGATAACTTTTTCTTGGGCGACGTTCACGTGTTTGATAATTAACTTGAATAAAGCCGAAAATAAAGTTATATCCGCCCGCATAACCTTCCCATGTGTCAATAATTGACCAATGGAAATAGCCTTTTACAGGAACACCCGCCTTAATAGCGTTGGAAACAGAATGCAAATGTTCTCTTAAATAGTTAATTCTATAATCATCAACTAATTGCTCATCTAAAGTACCTTCTTTCTTAACACCAATACCGTTTTCAGTAATATAAATGTCTTTATTTGGATAAGTTTTGTGCAAAATATTAACAACGTCGAACAAGCCTTGTGGATAAACAACAAAACCATAGTCATCCCCTGGGAGTTGTTGGTTTTTAACAAACTCATAATCAAGTTCGCCATTATCAGCATATTTAACAAATGATGGGCTGTAATAGTTGATTGAAATAAAGTCACTGTCAATAAAGTTATCAGCAAGTTCTTTTTCAAAACCTTCTGGAAGTTTACTTGTGTACCAAGGGTAATCCATCAAAATCTTTGGATAATATCCCTTAAACATTGGGTCCATCCAAACACCTGAATAGAAAGCAAATCTTCTTTCAGCAGCCTTTTCATCTTTTTCATCCATTGTTAATGCATAAGTTGGTTCAACGTGAATAACTGCACCAATTTGACCGGTAAAGTTCATTGACTTATATAAACGGACAACGTCATAGTGTGCAAGTATTGCAACGTGGCACGCTTTAATCGCAAGGTCCATATCCCTTAAAAATGGTGCTTGGTGTTCATAAGCATAGGCAGCCATAATGTTTATGCTTGGTTCATTTATAGTTGACCAAAAATCAACTCTATCGCCAAACGCCTTAAAGCACACTTCTGCATACTTGTGGAACCAATCAATAAACTCTCTATTAACGACCCCGCCTTTTTCGATTACCCACATTGGTAAGTCGCAGTGCCAAAGGTCGAAAAAGACCTTCATTCCCGCCTCTCTAATCTTATCAATCACATCAGAATAATAATCAATGCCTGCTTGGTTAATTTCATCTGGATTGTTTGGGAAAATTCTTGACCATGAGATTGAAAAACGGAAACATTTAAGCCCCAAATCTTGCATCATCTTAATATCTTCTGGATATTTATAATAAAAATCGGCACTGTCGTTTGGATGACTGCCAGCAAATTTTTCAGGATAAATTTTGCTGTAATACCCAGTCACGTCCTCGCCTTTGCCGTCTTCAAGATATGCAGATTCAATTTGACAAGCAGATGATGCCGCACCGAATAAAAAATCTTTTGGAAAATCAAATTTCATCTACTTTTTTCTCCATTTTTTAATAAATTTTTTAAAGTATAGCATAGCCCCAATATAAAGTCAATATGTTTTATTAAAAAATATATTAAATTATTATATATTTTCTAACATTTTACTAACTCTACAATACTTTTTAAAATAATAGATAACGTTGCACCAAATTTTAGTTAAAAATATAACAAAAAAGTCTAACCTAAATTTTAGATTAGACTTTTCGTTGGCGGAGAGCGAGGGATACATCTACGTTTCACTACGATGGCAAAGCCGAACCAAAGAACCGAAACCAAATCTCGATATCAGCAACAAAAAAAAGAGTCACCATTGATGACTCTTTTTTCGTTGGCGGAGAGCGAGGGATTCGAACCCCCGTGGGCTTGCACCCAAACGGTTTTCAAGACCGCCTCGTTATGACCACTTCGATAGCTCTCCACAATTATATTGAGTTTTATGCAATCTTAATTACGTATAGAATATATCGCACTTGCACAGCACGATATATTCTATATTATTTTTTTAAATAATGCAAGCGTTTTTAAAGGGTTTTTTTATAAATCTGAATATTTTATTAATTCAACGTCAGATTTTTTAAATAACTCCAACGCGAAGTCATCTGGATAGCCGTTTTTGTATATAACTTTTTTAACACCAGAATTTAAAATCATACGGGTGCAAATAACGCAAGGTTGATGGGTCACATACATTGTGGCTCCTTCTAAACTTACGCCAAGTTTTGCTGCTTGGATAATAGCGTTTTGTTCAGCGTGAACAGCATAGCAAACTTCTTGCATTGTTCCACTTGCGATATTTCTAACACGCCTTAAACATTCACCACGTTCACTGCAACTTTCAATACCGCTTGGAGCACCGTTATAACCGGTTGTTAAAATTCTTTTATCTTTAACAATAACCGCACCAACGTGTCTGTTTTCTTGATAGCAACTTGACCACCCTGCAACAGTTTCTGCAAGGTTCATAAATCTTTCATCCCATTTGTTCATATGTACACCTATTATTTCTTATCTTTTTTAACCATTTTTTCTAATTCTTTAATAAATGACGTTGTATCGGTAAAAGAACGATAAACTGACGCAAACCTAACGTACGCAACCTCGTCTATTGTCTTTAAGCCTTCACAAACCATTTCACCAAGTTCTTTACTGGTGATTTCTTGTGCCAACGAATTATAAATACGCTTTTGAATATCACTGACTAAAGCATCAATCGTTGCCGCAGAAACAGGGCGTTTTTCGCAAGCCTTAATGATACCGTTTTTCATTTTATTTGGGTCAAAAACTTGCCTTGCACCATTTGTTTTTACAACGAAAATTGGGGCACTTTCAATCGTTTCATATGTTGTGAAACGTTTGCCACAATTTACGCACTCTCTTCTTCTACGGATTATCGCACCTTCTTCAGCGGAACGAGAATCGATAACCTTGCTATCAATGCAACCACAATACATACATTTCATAAAGTTTAACCTCTTTTATTTTTTTAAAACAGAAATATTATAATAATGTTTATTATTTCTGCTCAAAATACTAATATAATTATGCTAAATTTATTTTATATTTTAACAGCAACTTACATTGTCGCTATCAATCTATACGGCATACTAATCTTAAAGTTCCAAAAAAATGCCAAAGACTTACAGACCGAAACCACCGAAATAACCGATGCAAAACTGCTTTTCACAGGCTTATTAGGTGGAGCAATCGGAATATTTATATTTATGTTTATATTTAAGTATAGGCTTAAAAGTCTTATTTTTATGGTTTTAATGCCACTTTTTATCGCACTTAACACATACCTAATCTTTCTTGCTTTTAACGGTGGTTTTGGCGTGTACTTTGCTTAATCAAAAACTATTTATAACATTGCTAAATTGCTCGATTATTTCGGTTGCCGTAATAGTAAATTCGCAACCATTTTTTTGTGCAAACTCTCCCGCTTTACCAAACACATACAACGAACCTGCAACGTTTTCCACTGAAGTTTCAGTCCTTGCAAGCACCCCAGAGATAAGCCCCGAAAGTGCATCGCCACTTCCTGCTTTTGCCATACCAGAACAACCGGTTGTATTTATATAAGTTTCTTCGCCATTAGTTATAATGCTAACAGCACTCTTAACCGCCAAAATAACGTCATATTCTTTTGCAAACTTTTTAGATTTGCCAATTATATCTTTATAAACTTCGCCTTTATCTTCCCCTAAAAGCCTACAAAACTCACCTAAATGCGGGGTTAAAACCACTTGGCATTTTTTATCTTTTAGGCAGGCTTTTCCAAACTTGCTTAAAACGTTCAATCCGTCCGCATCAATAATCAAAGTTCCACTATAATTTTTCAATAAATATTCAATTACGTTATAAGTTGATTGACTTGCCGTCATTCCCATTCCAACACCAATAGAATTGCAATGTAAAACCTTTTCCAAACTGCAAGCATCAACTATATCACTATCTAAATCTTGTGCAATTAAAATGCATTCTGGATTTTTCCCAACGTATGCATTATATAATGTTTTTGGAACAACCAAATAAGTATACCCAACACCCGACTTAAGTGCTGAAGTTGCGTTTGAAGAAAGAATAACACTCCCTGGGAAATCTTGACTTCCACCAATAATGCAAGTTTTGCCAAAATTGCCTTTATTTACATTTCTATCTCTGTGGTTAAACAGTTGTTTTACTTCGGTCTTACCTATTCTCTTAACAACGTCGTCATCCCAAACGCTTATGCCAATGTCCTTACATACAACCTTACCGCAATAATCAATTCCATCGCCCAAAAAGTGACCAAGTTTATATTCTTGGATTGCAACGGTTATGTTTGCTTTCACTGCAACGCCCATAACTTCGCCCGTATCACCATTTATCCCACTTGGTATATCACACGCTATTTTAACAGCGTTTATCGAATTGATTTTGTTGATAATTTCTAAATATTTTCCGTCCACATATTTGTTCAAACCTGTTCCAAATATGCAATCTATAACAATATCATAATCTTTTTCAAAAACTTTGAAAAAGCAAGTTTCGGTATTAAAAATTGAAACGGAAAAGCCGTGAGTTTTAGATAAAATATCAGCAATAACCAAACCGTCTTTGCCGTTATTACCCTTACCAACGCAAACCAAAACTCTTCCGCCAACAAAATGTTCTTTAACAACGTCAGCAACTGCCCCACCTGCTCTTTTAACAAGTTCATCTTGGCAAACACCAAGTTTTTCAATGGTAAACTTGTCGGCATATTGCATTTGACTGACAGACAAAACCCTTTCCATTATTCCTCGTTAAACTCTCTCAAAGCAAAAGTTGTATCTTCATAAGAAAAACCTTTGCCAATTAAATATCGGTATGCTTTTGCTATATTTTCTTTCGTGATTTCTTTATTTTTCAAGTATTTTTGTGCAACAAGTTTTGCGTTTTCTTTCTCATCAACAGGGGTTTCAATATAAGCCGATTCAATATCGTCTTTTTTAACCCCTTTCATCATAAGTTTATATTCGGTTAAACGCCTGCCTTGTCTTTTATTTACGCTTTCAATATAGCGTTTTGAATAGTGTTTATCATCGATATACTGATATTCTTTAAGTTTATCAACACAATACCACGCAACTTGTTCGGTATAACCCTTTTTAACAAGATAGTCTTTGACTTCTTTTTTTGTTTTAAGGTTTTTAGAAATATAATCTGCCGCCTTGATAAGTGCTTCTTGCTTTTGGTTTTCAAAAACAATGTTTTCAAGTTGCTCTTTATCAATTTCTAAACCACTTTTTAACTGATTTTTAACAACAGTTTCAAGATTTAAGGCACAATAAAATTGATTGTCAACAAAAATGTTGCACCTTTTTTTATTATTTTTCTGAACTGAAACGTTTGTTATACAAGGCATATCTCACCCAAAGTCAAAATATGAACTTCCTAAATCTATAATTTCAATCTTTCCGTTAAAAGCGTTTAGAATTTTGTTCTTAAAAGTGTCTAAATAGTCAGATTTCACCGCTATTTTAACGTTTACAACGTTTTCAAACTCGGTTGCAACAACCGAAACGTTTTCATCGGTTAAAACTTTTAACAAGCGTGAATATCCTTCATAATCAGGGGCAACACTTATCAAGTTTGACATAACCATTTTGCCAATATCTGCCTTTGATAAGCATTCTGAAACCGAGCCACCATAAGCCCGTGTTAAGCCACCCGTTCCAAGTTTTATTCCGCCAAAATATCTTGTGACAACGGCAACAGCCTTAAAAATTCGTTTGTTTTTAAGCACTTCAAGCATTGGCAATCCAGCCGTTCCTTGTGGCTCGCCCGCATCAGAAAACTTTTGAATTAAGCCTTTATCGTCAGCAATATATGCATAACAACAATGATTTGCAAGCGAATGGCGTTTTCTTATCAACTCTATATATTCCTTTGCTTGCTCTTCGTTTTCAATGCCTTTTATATTGCAAATAAACTTTGACCGCTCGATTAAAATAACGTTTTCCGTTTCGCCGTTTACTGTAAAAAATTCATAACTCATTTTACACTAATTTTTATATGAACCTTTTTACCTTTGTGCAATATAAACTCTTTATTTTGTAAAGATTTTGCAGGGATTTCGCCAAACGGATTGGTAATTTTTTCTTGGTCGATACTAACCCCGCCACCTTCAATCAAGCGTTTCGCTTCGCCTTTAGATTTTGCTTGACCAACGCTAACCAAAAGGTCTGCCACAAGCACAATGCTTGAATCAATTTCAGCAGTTGGCATATCTTCTTGACTTCCACCACCAAAAGCCGCTTTTGCTTGTTTTTGTGCTTCAATCGCCTTTTCTTCGCCGTGAACAAGTTTTGTCACTTCAAAAGCAAGTCTTTCTTTTGCAAGGTTCATTCTTTCATCGTTGTATTTTGTCAACTCTTTAATTTCGTCCATATCCATAAAGGTTAGTAGACGCATACATTCTTCAACCTTAACGTCCTCAACGTTTCTAAAATATTGGTAAAATTCGTAAGGAGTTGTCTTATTTTCATCAAGCCACAAAGCACCTTTTGCTGTTTTGCCCATCTTCTTGCCTTCGCTTGTTAAAAGCAAAGTAAACGTCATAGCATACGCTGGTTTTTCTTCCTTTTTTCTAATCAAGTTGACGCCAGCAATCATATTTGACCATTGGTCATCACCACCAAGTTCTAAGACAACGCCGTGGTCTTGATATAATTTTAAGAAATCATAGCCTTGCATTAACATATAGTTGAATTCTAGGAATGAAAGGCCTTTTTCCATTCTTGACTTAAAGCATTCTGCTGTCAACATTCTATTAACTGAAAAATGCACACCAATATCACGCAAAAAATCAACGTAATTAAGGTCTAAAATCCAATCGCCATTATTTGCCATAATAGCAGCATTTTCTCCTTCAAACCTAATAAAACGGCTCATTTGCTTTCTAAAACAATCACAGTTATGTGCAATTGTTTCTTTTGTCATCATAGAACGCATATCAGACCTTCCAGAAGGGTCACCAATCATAGCCGTGCCACCACCGATAAGAGCAACAGGCTTATGACCATATCTTTGCATCCAAGCCATTGCCATAATAGGAATATAATGGCCGATATGCAAACTATCTGCCGTTGGGTCAAATCCAATATAAAAAGGCACGCTTTCCTTTCCTAACAAATCGTAAAGTTCTTCTTCATAAACCGTTTGTTTAATAAAGCCTCTTTCTTTCAACACGTCAAAAACATTTTTCATAATAATACCTACGCAATAATATTTTTCAAGTCCAAATTTAATATAAAAATTATATTTGTATAATTATATAATAATTGAATTGCCTTTGTCAACGAATAGTCAACCAATAAAATTAATAATTTCAAATGTTTACTTAAATAAAAAAGGGCAGGCTTTTGTCTGTCCTATCACTTAATTTTTACAAACTAAAACTTGCCTAATTTTTACTTGCGTTAAGTATCCCAAATAAGATTAAACCAAAATTCGTGCCTAAAATAAGTCCTAAAATAAAACCCATTTGTTTTTCCCCTAAAATAGTGTTTCCATAATAGATTTTTTTATTCATAAATACAATTATGTCTAACATAATAATATGCAAAAACGCTTGAATAATACTACTATTGTTCAATGTTAATAAAATTCTTTATTCTAGTTACTAATAAATTTATTCCTATTTGAAAACAACTACCGTTTCTTTCAATGTTTAAAGTTAAATTATCCTTAAAATCAAAATAATCTTTTAATAAGTCGGTTAAATCAGACATAAGTAATTTATTAAAATTATCACTCGTGCTAATTCTATCATTTTCGATTATTGATTGAAGCCTTATAATTTCGTTTTTATTATTTTTCATACACGCCTTTTTATACTCCCCCTAATACTTCCAAAAAAGCCCGAATATTTTTTTGTTGCATCAAAAATCTTACTTTTCCCCATATGCAAGTTATTAGCAAGAATTTTAAAAGCCTTAAACGACTCGCTCTTTTTAGAAATTCTATATCCACTAGAAAGAAAAACCACGTCTTCTTCCGGCAAAACGCCTATTAGTTTTATTTTTAATATATCCTCAATATCAAATGGTAGCAACATTTTTTCGCTCATTATTAAGTCGCCCCTTGCCCTATTAACAACAAGATTTACAGCATCAAGCCGATAACTTTTTAAAACTGAAACGACTTTATCAGCATCTCTTATACTTGTTAAGTTTGGCGTTGCAACAACTATTGCTTGATTTGCACAAGAAACCGCCCTATGGAAACCAACGTCTATACCCGCTGGGCAGTCCAAAATTATATAATCAAAAAGCATATCCACGCTTTCTAACATAAGTTTAATACTTTGCCCACTAATTGAACACATCGACGTGCTGTTTAATGATGGCAATATGTATAACGATTTCTTTTCATCATATTTAACCAAGGCTTGTTTAAGCCTGCACCTACACGACAAAACGTCAGAAATATCATAACAAACTTTATTCTCTAGCCCTAAAACAACGTCTAAATTATTTAATCCAAAATCAATATCAACAAGCAAAACTTTTGCCCCTAATTCAGATAGAGCAATACCTAAATTTGCCGTTATGGTTGTTTTTCCAACACCGCCTTTACCAGACGTTATTACAATTTTTCTTGCCATAATTACCCCTAACTTATTTTAGATAAAAAAAGACCACGCATTTTGACCAATTAGAACAAAATGCGTGGTATTATGTCGTAATTATTTTTATTATTTGCTAGAGATTGCGACCTTTTTTAATAAACTTGCATCGCTTATAGCAATTCCACCGCCAAGTGCAACGGCCATGTCGCCATTTTCAGCAACGTTGGTTTTCATTGCAAACTTTGTTGAATAATATTTTTCAAGGCCATAAATTGAAGATGCAACACCTGAAACGTAAATTCCAGCGTGCGTAATTTCTGCACAAACTTCTGGTGGCAATTTTTTAAGAACAGCGGTTGCAAGTTCATAAACTTTATCGTAATATTTTTTGATAGGTGCCTGAATGTCCATTGCCTTAACAGAAACCGAGCGTGGTGCACCGGTTTTTAAATCCCTGCCGTTAATAACAATGGTAAGAGCATCGTTTTCAGCCAAACTACCAATTTCATTTTTTAATTTTTCAGCAGTTAATAACCCAATTTGCAAGCCATAATTATCAGAAATATAGTCCATAATATCAACGCTTATTTTGTTATAGCCAAAATTAACTGAAATACCTGCGATAACACCATCTAACGAAAGTGCTGCAATATTAGTCGTTCCACCAGCCATATCAATTACAAAACAAGGGGTTGAATCGCTTAAAGAAATTCTTTGACCTAATGCTGATAAAATAGGTGCTTCTGCAAAATACACCTTGCTAATACCACAATTTTTTGCAATCTTTTTATACTTATTTATAACGTCTGCACCACTGCCACAAGCAACAGGGAATATTGCTTGACAACCAAATAAGCCGTTTTTTACACCTAATTTATCTAAAAACGCAGATAAAACGCCTTGTGCAACAGTTTCGTTCACAATTTCGCCTTCAAAAACAGGAAAAACTATCTTTGTGTTTTTTGCAGTTTTGCCTATAATCTTCTTTGCGTCTTCACCAACGAGTTTAAGTTCGTTTTTATTATCAAGGTCAATTGCCGCAACAGTCGGCTCTGACAACACAAGCCCACTGCCAGACATATAAATATTAGTATTAATGCTGTCAAAATCTATTGCAAGTTTAACGTTTGCCATTTTAACCACCTTTTATCATTAAAACAAACGCTGTGAAAAACACAGCGTCGTTTCATTAAAGAATTTCCAAGTTTTTCTTAAATATTTTTCTAAAATCAGCACCAATTTCAAGTGCAAAGTTAATTTCAAGCGACGCATCGCCTTCAACTTCGGTCTTCATAATAACTGAATCACCCAAAATATCACAATTTAACCCTTTAATTACTGATGATAAACTCCTATCCAAGCAATTTGCTATACGGAGCATTGTTCCCATCTTTCTAACAACGTCCACATCTTCATCAGTCACTAAATCACGATACCTTGCCCAATCGAATGGGTTAATATCTTCAATAGCCGTGTTTGACGCAACAAACGATGCCAAAACCAAATCTCTATGTGAAATTCCGTAAATATTTGAGTTTAGGATAACGTATCCGCTATGTTTTTCAAAGTTATAAAAACCAACACGCTTACCCGTATCATATAAGTATGCAGCAACCTTCAAAATCTTAAGGTATTGCCTTGGGAATTTGTGTAAAACCCTTAATTGCTTAAAGAGTTGAACAGACAAATTAACAACTTGTTCGGTATGCTTTTGGTCACAGCCAAACCAATCGACCAAATTGTTCAAACTGTAAGATAAAACGTCAGAAATAGGTTTATCTAACGTGCTTGGAACAGCGTAATTATAAATTATGCCTGTACGCAAGCCACTGCCACTAACAACAATGTCTTTAAGGTTCATATATTCCTTAAATGCAGAGATTGCAGCGAGTGCACTTGGGAAAATATCCGCCCTATCGCTTGATAAACCTTTAATTTTTTTCTTTCTATCAAGGTCAAGACCTTTAACCAAGTCAAAAACGTGCGTAAAATCGTTGTCGTTTACAACGTAATTATGAATAGTCTTTAATGGATACTTTTTCATAATTTTGGTCATACGACAAAGGTTTCTAAACGAACCACCTACACCAATCATTTGTGTTTCAGGGTCAACGTCTTTTAGCCATTCAATATGTGAAAGTTGTTCGGTAAAGAATTCCTTAATTTTTTCAGTTTGTTCTGCAGGTGATAATCCACTTTCTGCAAAAAGTTCAGTTAAGGTAATCGCACCGAAAGGCAACGTTTCATAGTTAAGTAGATTTCTTCTGTTATAATAAACAATTTTCGTGCTACCACCGCCAATTTCAAGAATTATACCCTTTGGAATATCCATTGTATTGACAACGCCACGATAAACGTAAACTGCTTCTTCTTCCGCACTTAAAACACGCAATTTTATGCCACAAGTTGCACTAACTTCATCAAGAAAACTGCGTTGATTTTTTGCACGACGAACAGCCGCTGTCGCAACAGCGATAATTCTTTCAATACCGTTCACGTCGCATAATTTTCTAAACATTTTTAAAGTTTTAATCGTTTCTTGAACGCGGGCAGGCTTTAAAAACCCATCTCTTTCCATACCTTCACCAAGGCGTGGAGATTCTTTAAGTTGGTCAACTATTTGAAAATGACCATTTTCTTTAACGTCGATCAAAAGTAATCTTGCCGTATTCGAGCCTAAATCAATGATTGCTATTCTTTCCATTACTCACCGTACCATTATGTTATTTTTTTCATAATTATAACACAAGATATTGTGTTTGTACATACCTTTTTTAAAATTTGTGCAAATTTTTTTTGAAAAAATAGATTAAAGAAAGTTAAATAATTAAAACTTGGATAAAATTAGTGTTTTTCTAGCAAAAATTGAATTTTTTGACTTGTAAATTTGATTAGCATTTAACCAAAAAACTATTGCTTATTGTTTTTAAACATTTTTATTGCAAAAACAAACTGAAAAATAGAAAGCACCAATAAAAAAGCACCAAAGCCACGCCCGAGCAAGTCCCCACCAATTATCTTGGATAAAAAACAACCACCAACACAGGTGATAACACCTGAAATTATTATTGGTAGCAAGTCTTTATACACGACTAAATGATTTTTAACGTGTATAATCAACGCCACAACAGCCATAGGAATAAAGCCTATCAAATTTATTGCTTGGGCTTGGTGTTGCTTGACCTTACAAAATATATTTAAAATTGGTATTAGAAGTGTGCCACCACCCATTCCCATTCCACCTATCAAACCACCAATAGCACCAGCGATTGAATATAAAACAAAACTCATAAATCCCCTTAAAAAAACAACATTTTTCCACCAGCAAAAGCCATCACTATTGAGAAAATTAAAATTACCCATTTCGATGACAATTTTGACAGCAATAATGCCCCAACCACACCACCTACAACAACACCAATAACAACCGGTATCCCTGTAGAAAGAGGAAAGTTGCCAAAAACCAAATATAGCAACCCACTCACGATTGATAAAGGCAAAATAATCAATATTGCCGTTGCGTGTGCCTTTTTCTCTTCATACCTTAATAACTTTGTAAGCATTGGAACAACAATCATTCCGCCACCCCCGCCAAATATCCCGTTTACCGCACCAGATATTGCACCTGTGCATATACAAACGAATAAATTTCCTTTATTTTTCTTTATGCCTTCTTTTTTACAACACTTATTCATCAAAACTTATTATAAGCAAAAAAGAAAAATTTTAGCAAAAAAATATAAATTTGACAATATTTGCCTTATATGTTCTTGATTTTTTTGGTAAAATATTATATAATATTTTCAATATTGATTTATTCTAGGTTTTATAACCAAATTTTTGACTTGTAGGTGAATTATGACGAGAAAGAACAACACTTTATCTTCGACGAGAAAAATTCTTGTTTTTATACTTTCTATATTGATGTGCTTATCACTATTTTTTGCAGCAGCGTGCAAGGAAGATGAAAGCACAAGTTCAACTTATCCTGATTATTTTTACACAGACAAATCAGATTGTGAAATTGATAACCCTGACTTTACTTACAACACTGCTCATATGGAATATTCTGAATTTCCAAAGACTTCTATTACCGGTTGGGATATTACCAAAACGGCAACGTCAAATTCAGGCGTTATTGACGTTTCAGACAAAGGTTGGGAAAAACTTTTATACAATTTAGCAAAGGATAATGGTGTTTTAAGTTATGTTAAGGCTCTTAACGGAAACTTTACCGACACCGATATCAGAGAAGAAATGATAGAAGCCTTCCCAGACAAATATGATGATGACAAAAACAAACCTACAACCTCACAAGTCAGAGAATATATTGCGGAAAAATATTTTATTGTTTCAGATAATACTTCAGGCATAACAGCACCTTTCACCAACCCAAGAAAACACGCTAACGCAACCGACAACAAGGTGTATATGTTAAACAACTACCTTTCAAGCGATTTAAGCGTTGGTTGTGAACAAACATTGACTTCAGCAAAAACGATTACTATTCCTGCTGGTGAATATGCAAAAATAAGTGTGTTTGTTAAAACTGAAAACCTTAACCTTTCTACTTCTGAATCTGGTTATGGCAAATCTATCGGTGCAAACATCAGAATTAAAAACAGTTTTAATAACATTAGCCAATCAGACTTCGGTATCTTCAATATTACCGACACCGAATGGACAGAATATACGTTATATTTAAAGGCCGATTCAGTTTTTGAAACAAAATTTAGTTTAGTTCTCGGTTTAGGTTATAATGATTACTACGCAGAAGGTACTGCATATTTTGACGACATTACTGTTGAACTTTTAGATAAAGAAGAATATTTAGAGGAAATCAACAATGATTCTTCACTCGTTCAAAAGTACACGTTAGAATATAAGAAAAACGATAACACTGCATTACAAATTGAAGCAAAAGATTATTTAGACACAAAATATTATTTGTACGACGTATCTTTAGACTTAACTGATGCTGGCGATAATTTTACTGACGTTATATCTTTTTCTAACCAATCAAGCAACTATTACTTCACACAATACAAAGACAATAATAAAAATGGTAATCCGAAAAACTTGCCAAAAAATGAAGTTTTTGAATATGATTTAGAAAGCGGTGATTTTAGCGACGTTGCTTATGGTATTGACGAAGGTTTAAAAATTCAATTAAAGCAACCTGCAAGTGTTTCTGTTAAACTTGACAACGAAGGTTCAAACTTTACTTTACAAGGCGAAAGTTATACTTCTATCACCTTCTTTATGAAAAACAAGTTGAACAAACTTTATGCAAAAGATATCGTTATTAACGTTCAAGATATTTATGGCGGTAAAACAGAAGAAAGAGCTGCTGTTGCCACTATTTCTGAATTAAGCGATGAGTGGGTTAAATATAACGTTGTTGTAAAAAACAACTTCGATGAAGAACTATACACCACCCCTCGTGAATTCTATTTAGAAGTCGTTATTGGCCCAGACTCATACCAAGAATCAATTGACAAATACGCTCTTGGAACTGTTTATATTTCTAACCCTATCGTTGCAACAGGCAAAACTTATCAATATGAAGATGACGATAGCAAAGTTGAAACACCAAACTATACTTTCTATAGCCTATTCACTTCAAACCCAACTGGCGAAATCGCTTTATATACCGGCAATAAGAACGACTATGCTGGTGAACCAGATGAAAGCGAAGTTTACAATATGAACGTTGCATCAAGCGATATTGGCACGATTATCACAAAACCTGCAACGCCAAAAGGATACACTGGTATTGATGCACAACATTATTATATAACGGGTAATATTCAAGACAGCGTGCTTGTAAACCAAAATAAAAATTCAGGCTTAATTAACAGCAAATATGTTTATAGCCAAGATAACGGCAATTATATTTGGTCAGAAAGCGTTAGAAATGCTTTAAATCATAACGATGATGAAAACAGCGTTCAACCTCTTATGATTACTCCACTTAAAAATGGAACCGATAATTATAGTTATGGTTATATTGGTGAAAAGCAATCTATATACGCTAACTCTTATGGCTACGTTTCAGTCACCTTAAAAGTTGTTGATGCAACTGCATACATTTATTTAGTTGACGTTTCACAAAAGGAAAAAGACGTTCTTAAATTTGATGAATTCACTGTAAACACTTCTCGTGGACAATTCAACAACCTAAATGAAACCATTGCTGAAAAATCATTATTCTTTGCCGTCACACCAGATATGATGGGCGAAGATGAATGGTTGACTGTTGAATTCTATATCGGAACGGGTGACACACAAAAAGATTTCAGGGTTGAAATGTGGAATGGTGAACGTTCTAACACTAATCCTCTCACCTCTAACGGTTATGTATTTGTAAAGAGCGTTAACATTGAGACCGACAGTGCATTTGAAGAACCTAAACGTTTGGACGATGCTTTAAGTGGAACAGGAACACCATTATCTAACATGGTTGGTCAATTTGAAAATGGAAATCTTTTAACATACGTACGTCAGCTTACCGACATCGAAAAAGCATATAACAAAGATAAGAATAAACAAGGTGCAAACATTTCTTACGAACCAACTTACGTTTGGGCTCAAACAGATACGATGATTTATGCAATCTATAACACCATTGACCCAACCGAGTATGACCCTTATGATTTTGAACCTGTTGAAGATGAAACTGAAGAAGAATCATTAATTAATAGAGACCCTGCAACCTTCTGGATGTCATTTTCATCTATCCTCCTTGCTGTTGCATTAGCAGTTGCAATTGCAATGTTAATAATCAAAAATATTATTCGCAAACGCAAGGCTGCAAAGATTGATGCTAAATCACATTACACTGTAAGAAGCAGAGTTAAGAAAGCACCTGCACCTATTGAAAAAACGGAAAAGGACGAAAGTGCTGACGACTTTGAACCTATTATGGAAGTTGACGAAAATGAACAAACCGAAGATAAAGAACAAACTTTAGACGATTACGTTTATGGCGACGTTCAAGACTTTGGCGAAAACGTTAATGAAGAAAAAACTGATGACTAATTAGTTAAATAACTCAATGCGAAAGCATTGAGTTATTTTTTTTGAATACAATTTTTTATATTTACACATATATATAATGTATGGCAACTTTAATTTTAACGGGTGGCGGAACTGCCGGCCACGTCACACCACATCTTGCGATTTTACCACACCTTAAAAATGATTTTGATAAGATATATTATTTTGGCAGCGAAAACGGAATAGAAAAAGAAATTATTGGTAATGAAAATTTGCCATATTATTCTATACCTTGTGCAAAATTAAACAGAAAATTTAACTTTCAAAATTTTACGATACCGTTTAAGTTGGTTTCCGGTTATATCAAAGCAGGCAAATTGCTTGATGAACTTAAGCCTGACGTTATCTTTTCTAAAGGTGGATACGTTGCTGTTCCAACTATTCTAGCGGGAAAAAAGCGAAAAATACCTATTATCTCGCACGAAAGCGATTATTCTATGGGATTGGCAAACAGATTAACCGCTAAATACTGCAAAAAGGTTTTAACCTCTTTTACAGACACGGCAAAAACCTTAAAAAATGCAGAATATGTTGGCCCACCTATACGAAAAAGTTTATTTGAAACTGTAAAAAGCACCTCACTAAAATATTTCAATTTAACGGGAAATAAGCCTGTTTTATTAGTTATGGGCGGAAGCCAAGGTTCAAAGGCGATTAACGACACGATTAGAAAGTCTCTTAACGAACTTTTACCAAAGTATGATATTATCCATATTTGTGGCAGAGGCAATTATTCAGAACAGCACGTTCAAAATGGTTATTTTCAAACCGAATACTTAAACCAAGTTGAACACGCCTTTTCTGTTTGCTCGGTTTGTGTTTCAAGGGCGGGCTCAAATTCAGTTTTTGAACTTTTAGCACTTAAAATTCCAACAGTTTTAATCCCTCTGCCAAAAGGCAATTCTCGTGGCGACCAAGTGTTAAACGCACAGTATTTTCAAAAATTAGGTTTAGCACACGTTTTACCGCAATCTTCACTTACTCAAAAGTCGCTTATTCTTGCTGTAAACTCGGCTTATGCAAATAGGCACAACCTTAAAAGAAACTTCGACAATTTCCCTATCGTTGATTCTAGCAGGCTAATCTCACGAATTATTGCCGATGCTTTACATTAAAATTTAATTTCACAATATAAATTTCTATCAATGGCATTTAGCCCCTTGATATCTTCAAAATATTTTGAAAGGCAAGTTTTTTGCCTTTCTTTTTTTTCGAATAATACCCTTTGTCTAACAACGTCATTTGTTCTTCTGCTTGCATTAATGATGGTAAGCGGATTGTCTTTTTTTGCGTTTTCTTTATTAAAGAATTTTTCTAAAATGTATTTTATCATATTTTATCTCCTTTACGCCCATATAATATCATTATTTTTTGACATACGCTTGTCATATTGTTGACTTTTTTTCTTATTTTTTATAAAATATGTGTAAAGGAAGGTAAGTAAGAATATGAAATACGAAATCATGTTGAAAATTTTATTTGAATTAATGTCAAAAAAGTGCGTTAAAGCGTCATATCTTGCAGAAAAATATGAAGTTAGCGTTAGAAGTATCCATAGATATATAAACTGTTTAGAAATGGCTGGCGTTCCTATTTACACGCTCCGTGGAAACAACGGCGGGTTTGCAATTGTGGATACTTATAAATTCTCATCAACTTTTATGACTGAAAAAGAGTTTGAACAAACAATAAACACGCTATCAGCAATTACTGAAAGCGTGCCTAATAAAGACCTTACAAGCGTTATAAACAAACTTAAATCTGTGGTTAGAAACGAATTTAGTGGACACAATATATCAAGCGGGAATTTGATTATAGATGCTGGCCCATGGGGCGATGCTGTTGGGTATAAAGCCAAGCTTAACGTTTTGCAACAATGCATTGAAAACAACACTCAACTTCTTATTAAATATCACGACAGAAATGGCGAAATTTCAGACAGAACTATTGAGCCACACGTTATTGTTTTTAAACAAGGGCTTTGGTATGTTTATGCTTTCTGTCACCTACGCAACGATTTTAGGTTTTTTAAGACGGGAAGAATTGAACAAGCAACTATATTAAACGAAAAATTTGTTAGAAGGAATATTTTGCCGTCTGATTTACCGCTTAACTTTTGGCAAAACGGACAAATTGAAACGCAAGACGTTATACTTGAAATTGATAAAAAATGCCTTTCTGACGTTGAAGAATGGCTTGGAATTGAGAATATTATTGTTAAAAACAACAAGTTTGTTGCAGAAGTAAAATTGCCTTATGACAATGGTTTGATTTCAAAGATTATGTCTTATGGAAACGGAATAAAGGTTCTTGCCCCCGAAAAACTTTATAATGAAGTGAAAAAATGTGCACTTGATATTGTAAATGAATATAAAGATTAAAAAAAGCACCGATTTATTCGGTGCTTTTAGTTTAGAATTCTTTTCTTGTGCTTCTTGCAAACAACTTTAACAACTCTTTCATAGGGTCGTTTTTATCGTATAAAATTGAATATATGGCGTTTGTAATAGGCAAATCAACCTTATATTTAATACCAAGTTCTCTCATCGCCTTTGCCGTACTTACGCCCTCTGCAAGTTTTTTAAATTGCACGCCCTTAACGTATTGTTCGCCAAAGCTTCTATTATTAGAATATTCTGAAAACAAGGTTGTTTCATAATCGCCTAAATGGCACAAACCGTATGCAGAAAGTTCATTTCCACCCATTGCTTTTATAAGCCTTGCAACTTCCCTTGCACCACGAGCCATCAATGGACCTTTTAACGTTGTATAGCCACCACCATCAAGCATACCTGCTGCAATTCCCATAACGTTTTTAGCGGCTGCACCTATTTCACTGCCAATAAGGTCATCACCATAATAAAACCTTATCAATTCGCCACGCAAGTTGTCTGCTAAAAACTTAACAAGTTCTTTATTGCTCGAATCAATAACCATACAGTTAGGATACCCTTTTGTAAAGGCTTGGATATGACCTGGGCCAACCCAAACTGCAACGTTATCTGAACTTATACCGCTTTCAACCATAACTTCTGAAAGGCGTTTTCCCGTATCAATTTCAATACCTTTCATGCAAAGGACAAACTTTTTATCCTTAACGTCAAACTGCATAACCCTTTGCATAAAACTGCGAAGTGCTTGCGAACTTATAGATATAACTATAATATCGCTACTTTCAACAGCATATTGCAAATCAGATGTTAAATCAATTCGCTCGTCAAGTTCAACATATTCATTTCTTTTTGTATTTTTTAAGACGTCAAAACTATAATTACCAGCCGTGCCCCATTGTATAACCTTATGTCCGTTATTAACGAGATACCAACCTATAAAAGAGCCCCAACGCCCACAACCTAAAACCGAAATCTTCATACTCGCCTATAATGTTTTCCTATCAATGAATGCTCTTGCCAAACTAACCTCATCTGCATATTCAAGGTCGGTGCCGATTGGAATGCCGTGTGCAAGCCTGCTGACCTTTATTCCAAGTGGTTTAAGTAAACCACAAATATACATTGCTGTTGCTTCGCCCTCAACGTCAGGATTTGTTGCCATTATAACTTCACTAACGTTGCCTTCTGATATTCTTTTTAACAAACCTTTAATATTGATGTCGTTTGGACCAATACCATCAATTGGTGAAATTGTGCCGTGCAAAACGTGATAAACGCCATTGAATTCGTTAAGTTTTTCAATAGCGACAACGTCTTTTGGTTCTTTTACAACACATATGGTTTGTGATTCACGATTTTTGCAAATTTCACAAATATCGCCTTCGGAAAAGTTGCCACAAATAGAGCAATAATGCACGTTATTTTTAACGTTTAAAATCGCATCAGCAAAGGCTTGTGCCTCATCTTTTGACATATTAACAACTTTATAAGCAAACCTTTGTGCTGTTTTTGCCCCAACGCCAGGTAGTTTAGAAAACTCATTAACAAGCCTACCTATAGGCTCGATATAAACTTTCATTTATAGTCCCAAGCCCCCGAACATACCCATTTTTTCAGAGCAAATTTCATCGGCCTTTGCATTTGCATCGTTAAGTGCTGCAATAATAAGGTCTTCAAGCATTGTTATATCATCTAAATCAACAGCATCAGGGTTAATAGAAATGCCTGTCACAACTTTTTTAGCCGTCATAGTAACGCTAACCAATCCGCCACCCGCACTGCCGTTAACCTCTAATTCTTCAAGTTCTGCTTGTGCTTTTTGCATTTCTTCTTGCATTTTTTGTGCTTGTCTCATTAAATTTTGCATTTGGTTTCCACCACCGAAACCACCAAAACCGCCTTTATACATAATTGTTCTCCTTTAATTGTTTTTAATTATAACTATATCTTCACCGAAAATTTCTTTTAATCTTTTCGATTCTTCATCAATTTCATCAAGGATTTTTTCCCTTTCATCTAATTGAACTTGCAATTCAAATGGCAAAAAGTCATTTAACGCTTGATCAATTTTTTCTCTTGTTTCAATCCTATCCAAAAATTCTTGGTCACAGTCATTAAAAGTTGTGATTGTTAAAATACTTCCTACAACTTTAATATCTACAGTTTGAAGCAAGTTCCATAAGGCTTCACTGCCGTTTTTTCTTAAATTTATAAGCAATTTACCCTTTAATTCTTCTAGTGGAATTGAAGAAATGGCTTGCTTTGCGACTGTTTTTTTAGTTTCAACACTTTCAACCACGTTTTCGACTTTTTGACAAGCGTTTTGGTTTGAAATTTCAACCTTTATACCGTCTTTAACTTTTAACTCAAGTTCTTTTACACGAGCAAGCAACGCATCAACATCGTAATCACTTTCAGGCTTGCTTGCCTTAATTGAAGATGTTTCAAACACTATTCTTGCGTGGTTTGTATATTTTAACGAGTTTTCGCTTTCTGCAAATAACTCTAAAATTCTAATCAGTCTTTGTTCTGTAGTTTGCTTACAAATATTTGCTAATAAATTATATTTTTCTATTGGCAAGCCTAAAATATCGTTTGAATTAGCACAAGTTTTAATGATTAACATATTCCTTAAAATAAGGGTTATATCTTTAATTAAAACGCCCACACTTTTACCAAGTGAACACAACTCATCAATCGTGCTTAAAACGTTTCCCGAATTGCCTTTGATAATATTTTCAACAAAATCATATAAAAGTTCAGCGTTTGACGAGCCTAAAATTTCCATCACGTCGTTATAGGTCAATACGCTGTTGGAATAAGAAAGTGCAATATCAGCAATAGATAAAGCGTCTCTAATACTGCCTTCCCCAGCCTTTGCTATTGCAAAAATTGCTTCCTTTTCATATTTTTTGCCTTGCTCATCATAAATTTTTGAAATTAAATCAGCAATTTGTTCATCAGGAATAAGTCTAAAATCAAAACGCATACAACGTGATAAAATGGTCGCTGGAATTTTATGCACTTCGGTTGTTGCCAAAATAAAAATTGCATGCCTTGGTGGTTCTTCAAGCGTTTTAAGAAGTGCGTTAAACGCAGCACCCGTAAGCATATGTACTTCATCAATAATATAAACTTTATACTTGCACGAAACTGGTGGATATTGCACCTTTTCCCTTAAATCTCTAATCTCATTTACGCCATTGTTTGACGCTGCGTCAATTTCAATAACGTCTATATTCGCTGGGTTTTCAATTGCTTTACACGAAGCACAAACGCCACAAGGCGAACCGTTTTTATTGTCAAGGCAGTTAATTGCTTTTGCAAAAATTTTTGCAGCAGAAGTCTTACCCGTCCCACGTGTCCCTGTGAACAAATAGGCGTGACCTAATCTATCGCTTAATATTTGATTTACAAGCGTTTTAACCACTTGTTCTTGTCCGATAAGACCTTCAAACGTGTTTGGTCTATACCTTCTGTACAATGCTAAATACGACATTTTGCACCTTAACTTAACCTTTATTTTGAATTTCTAATAATATTTTTTTTCTTATTCTTTGTATTGCGTTGTCAATCGACTTTTCCTTTTTAGAAAACATCTTTCCAAGTTCGCTATACGAATAGCCTTTTAAGTAATTTATTAAAATTTTATATTCATAATCGCTTAAAATTTGGCTAATTTTAGTTTTTAGTTCATTTTCGGCTTCTAAATTTATGTAAGTTTCTTCCGGACTAAAGTTGCTGTCTAAAACAACTTTGGATTTATCAATTTCTTCGCCATCTAACCCGCCTGAAATGGACAAGTAGTTGTTTAGTGGCTGATTTTTATATCTATTAGAACTTTTAATAACCGAAAAAATTCTGTTTTTAACACAAGTATAAACGTATGTCTTAAAATTTGCCTTGGCATTAAAAGAAGATATTGCCTTAAAAACAGCAAACAAACCTTCTTGTAGCAAATCTTCCGAATCGCCACCGTTTAGAAAGTATGAGTGAGCGATTGACGACGCTATGTATTTGTATCTATTAAAGAGTTCTTCTATTGCATTTTCATTTTTTTCTTGAGCCAAAGCCACAAGTTGCTCATCAGATAAACCCTTAACGTTTTCTTTTGCCATCTATTTTTCCACTCTTTGCCTAATAACTTCATATACGGCAATACCACAAGCAACTGATGCGTTCAATGAATTAACCTTACCAAACATTGGTATAGAAATTATGCCATCGCACTTTTCTTTAGTTAATCTTTTAACGCCACTATCTTCCCCGCCAATAACTAAACACACTTTGCCTGTTAAGTTTGCTTTATAAATGCTTTGTCCACCCGTTTCTGCACCATATACCCAAAAGCCATAATCTTTAAGGGTGTCAATAGCATTATTAATGTTGGTCACTCTTGCAACTTTTAAGTGATTGAGTGCCCCCGAAGAAATCCTCATAACAGTGTCGTTTACCGATGCACTCCTGTCCTTGCCGATAATAAGCCCGTCTGCCCCAGCACATTCTAAAACTCTTATAATGCTACCTAAATTATGCGGGTCTAAAATTTCATTTAATACAACGATTAAAGAATTTTCACCATTACAATCGTTTAAAATGTCATCAATATCAAAATATTTATAATCTGAAACGTATGCAATAAAACCTTGGTGACGCTTGCTTTCACTCTCTTTTTCAATAACGTATTTGTCAACTAATTGAACTTTAACTTTGTGTGAACGAATAACGTTTATAAGTCTTTTACTTGGCTCGTCCTTCAAATCTTTTTGAACTAAAATTTTATCAATTTCTTTATCGGTTTTTAATAATTCATAAACCGAATTTCTACCTTCAATTTTCATTTTCTATTCCTTTATTAAGTATAAAATTTAATCTATCGTTTTGCCCCGTTAAGTATAAATATCCCAAAATTGCCTCAAAACCTGTTGCCATATTATATTCTGCAACTGATGCGTGCTTTGCCTTGGTTGTCTTTTTTGCATTTCTTGCTCTTTTAAAAACTGCCAATTCTTCTTCGGTTAAGATTTCTAAAATTTCCTTAACAAATTCTGCTTGGGCACTTGCATTTACTTCGGAAGTTGCTTTAATATTAAGTTCGCCTGTTTTACAGTCGGATAAAAAGGTCAACCTTTCCCTAACGAATAAAGAATAAACGGCATCCCCCACAAATGCTAGAACAATTGGGTTAAGGTTTTTAGCCTTATTATTATCCATTATTTCGCCTAACTTAAACACTAACACTTCTCCACGATATATTTATAATCATTATACAATATTTTTAACAAAAAAACAATAAAAAAGCCCGATTTTTTATTATCGGGCTACACATTTTATTTATAAACTTTCTATATAGTTCCTATATCACTATCCTTTTTCTTGTCTTCTTTACTTAACAAATTATATGGAACCAAATTATGGTGTGTTTTTGCTAAATTATTTCTGCTTTTCTCATCTAAACTACCACTAAACACATATCCTTCGCTTCGCATATATGCGTTCCACCTTCTATGTTCAAGTTTTTCTATTATAATCTTTTCTTCTTCGGTTAATTGGTCAGTTTTTTTATCTGCCCCCTTAATATTACATAAATTTTTTGCTTTAAGATGCATAGTTGTTGCTAATGACGAGCGATAATTATACTCATATTCCCAAAACTTTGCTTCTTCGCCCCATTTTAGATGTTGCTTTAATGCCTTTTGTTCTAGTTCAGAATTCATTATAACTTTTTGGCAATATATAGATTCAACGTCGCCAAGATAATCGATATCGTAACATTGTCCACTATAATTTTTTAAGTCTTTTAATGAATTTTTTTGCAACGTACTATTAACGATAGTTTGAATAGTTGGTCGTGAATTTATTCTTTCAAACAAACTTCTTAAACTTATTGCGGTTTCAACATTGAGATTATCATCACCTAAACATACAAACACATAAGAAACACTTTTTATTTGCTCAACAATATCATTAAAAGTATTTTCATTTACGTTAACGCCCGAAAAAACATTAATTTTATATTCGGCTTCGCCATCAATTTTTGCACCGTTGAATTTTTCGCTAAAAAGTTCCGGTGCAATGCTTTTTAGTTTGTCTAGCGATTTTTCATCTTTATCAAATGCATTAATAGTCAGATTATATCCATCCATTTGACAATACCAAGACAATGTTTTAAGCATTTCAGTCCCATATTTGCCAAGTCCAATTATCAATGCAGAAATTTCTTTGTCATTATTATTGTTTTTAATAGCATTTTCAAATAAAATATTTCCGTTTTCGTAAATATGACTACTAATTAACGACTGAACTTCATTTATTCTTCTAACATTTATTTTACCTTTATTTGTGCTGGCAAGAAGCAATGAACTATCAATTTTTGTTGAAAAAATATAAAGATTAACGTTATTTCTATCTCTATATTTTTGAATTATTTTCAAACCGTCTTTTAAGTTTTTATCCTCATCATAATCTATGTTAAAAAACGTTATTTTTCTATTTTGATTATGCTTTGAAAAATTAATTGAAAATAAATTTTTATAGAACAAAATAGTGCCCATTGCTTGCAATTCAAACAAGTATGGATTTTGTTTTTCTTCTTTTTTATCAAAACCAACAAAAACTAACACTGCTTTTTTATCATTAGTTTTAATATCCTTTGCTAAATAAAAAGACTTTTCATTTAATTCTGAAAATATGTATACGTCCTTATTCCAATTTGCCAAATATTGAATACTTGCCTTAACGTTTTTAAAAAAAGAAAGTATAAAGCCTATTGTATAAACAGGAGTAAAAATATACAAGAATAAAAACCAAGCCTGATAAGCCAAGGTTATGTTTTGTGGGGCATGACTAATAATTTCAGATATGTCACCATAGTCGCACCCAGAAATGAATAGTTTTAATGAATTCATGCAAGATAAGACTATGCTTTGAAAAATAGACAAGCCATCACCATCTTTACTAAAACTAAAAATTGGTAAGAAAAGTATAAAGCCAACTGTAAAAAATCCTACTAAAAATAGATAATTTAAATTAAATCTTTTCCTGTTTGCAATTTTAGTAAAACTTATTACAATTATTGCTAGCAATATTATTAATGCAAATGATATTGATAAGTTAAGACAAATTCCCCACATAATACACCTCTTATCTAAATTTACTTCTTATTGCATACGGACAAATAAAGTTATTTGAAAACTCGTGTTGTAATCTATATAACCCTTGACCTCTACGTTCAGGCAAAGATAAATAAATTCTATTTTCAATGTTCGAAATAGATTTTGTTGCGTTCATGCCTACTTCGTTTAGTATGTTTAGCATTCTAACAAAATAGTCATCATTAGGAACGTCTATTATAAACTTAAATTCCGTGCCATACAATTTATGTACAGGAAGATTATACTCTATCCCACCACATTCAATCACATTTCCAAGCCTATCAAGTGTTCCACCCTTTTTTAATACGCCACTATAAATTAAACTATTTAATAAAACGCATTCTTTATTTTTAGCAGTCACTTCGGTTTTTTGCACCAAAGCACACTCACTATTGCTTATAGGACAAGTTTTGTTTTCAATTGGGTTATTTCTTTTACTATAACATTGACAACCATCTCCATGGTCACTATAAAACATTCCAAAATTCATAGTTAACAAACCGAATTTGCAATCCTTAAATAAATTATAATGCTTATCAAAAATTGGACTTGCTAATGTTGCTATAACTGAAACTACGTTATCATTGAGTCTTTGCCCAAACTCTTCTCTCGTTAAAAAAGCCGATTCATTACTGAACATTTGTGAATACTGTGAATGTTTAGAAATTTCTTCTAAAATGATATTTATATCGTTGTAAATGTTTCCGTATTTTTTATAATGAGTATAATAAAGAAGGTTTAATGAAGGATTTTTATCCCTATTTTCTTTTGAAAACAAGTTGTCCTTATCCCAAACATAAATGGTTTTACCTTTTCCTCTTAAATAGCCCATTTCATAGTTAACCCAATCAGACATTATGGAATTTTTTGTTAGGATAACTACCGCAGCATAACAATCCAAAGCATTTTCAATCCTAATTTGATAATCGTCTCCACCCCTTATAAAGTCTTTATCACACAAAACATATAGCCCTTTCTCAACCATTGCAGTTTGAACAAATTGCAACAAGTCTTTTTCATTTTGGTCAAAATTTGAGTGTGAAATAAAAATGCCATAAAACTTTTTCTCTTCTTCATTTGGCAAACGTGTATAGAAATCAAAATCACCTAATATTTTCTCTTGTAAATTCAACATATTTTTAATTCCTTTTTCTTATTGTGGAAACATGTAATCTAGTGAGTCGCCTACCTTAAGAGACTCGTCAACGGTTATATTGTTGGGACTTTTTAATCCTATGCTGAAATAAAATCGACTATTTTCTTCATCAACAAACGTTTCTTTTGAATAAATATTTTGCCAATAAACAGCGTCTTCTAAAATATTATCTCTAAACTCTGGCTGAGCATCGATAAAATCACCTTCAAATAAGGACAAAAGTAAAAATACAGGGCACTTTTCTTGCTTGCTAGTAATATAGCACTTAAAATATGAACCTAATAACTTGTGGATAGGCATTAAAATATCCATAGTTAACTCTGCTCTTACACCTGTTTTTTCTTGATTTTCCTTTGAAAGTAGAGTATATGTTTTTTTTCCAGAAATTATTTGTGGATAGTCATCAATTCTTGCATAAACTTCATCTTTGTAAGGTATCATTTGCGGTGTTAAATGGTTATCATTACCAAAACTAACAATTTTGCACCCGCAAATTAGATTTTCAGACAAAAACTCATCAAACGCATTGTCAGAAATTGCTCTTGAAAAAAAATCTTCGTAATAAATCTTAGCATTTTGAAATGCTGTATCATAAATCTTGAATTTTAAGTGTAAACACCTATAAAAAATTCTAGAAGTAGCATACTTGTTGACCATATAATTGCTATAATAATTATACCTAAGCAATTTATTTGAAAATCTTGAATTTAATGCATCAAATAAACTTTCAATACTTGTTATAAAGTCTAATTTTTGAAGTGGAGTTCTTTCTAATGTTATATTTTGAGATTTTTCCAAACAAAATGGTAAAACAGAATTTTTATTTAATCCACTCACGTAGCCTATATGATAGAAAAATTGATTTTTAACAAACTCGTTTTCTTCTTTAAAAAACTCTTCTGAAAAAACACTTATTAAACAAGAACAATTGTCAAAAATTTCATTTGCATTATACGATATATTTTTTCCTGTATTTGAAACGGGATAACTATAATATACAAACCCTGCCATCTCTAATGCATCTTTTATTTTAGCAACCTTGCTATCGATTGTATCCACATACAATAATACAATATGCCCACAATGCTTAGATAGGTCAAATTTATTATGTGATATAAGTTCCATAAAAAAACCTCAACTATCTTTTATTGTTTATGGTTAAATTATACAATACTTTAATTAAAAAAACAATAAAAAAGCCCGATTTTTTATTATCGGGCTATACTTTTTATTCTTATTCAATTTTGATAAATAAAAGTAGTTTGTGCAAGGTATGCTGATATACCCTTAAAAATGGTGTAAGCAAGGCTTTCTTGGTATTGGTCGGTTATTAAAAGTGCCTCGTCCTCTGGGCTTGATAAAAAGCCACACTCGGCGATAATTGACGGATATTCGGTGCATTTTATTATGTAATAATCGCCCGATAACGCCGAACAGTGCCTAACTGCTTCTTGCATATTGTTAAAAGCGTCTTGCACACTATCGGCAAGCAATTTGCTTTTATCGTTATTAGAATTATAAAATACTTGTGCCCCACGCCTTGTTGATAACGAGTATTGGTTCATATGCACACTTAAAACTAAATTTGGTTTGGTTTTATTTATAATGCTTTTTCTTTGCTCCATATCTTTGCGTTTCAAACTGCTGTTCGCAACGCCATAAAGTCCTGCTTCACTGCTTCGTGTTAAAACCACCACAAAACCTGCATCAAGCAAATATTTTTCAATCTTTTTAACAACTTTAAGGTTTAACTCGCTTTCTTTAACGCCCGTTCTAACCCCAACAACACCGCCATCAACACCACCGTGGCCAGCATCTAAAACCACTTTAATTTTTGTTGCATAGCCACTGCCAACAGGGTTGCTACTTATTGCACCAAAACATAAAACAAAGGTTAAAATTGTTAAAATTAGCACAAAGGATATTATTAAGTTGGATTTTTTAATTACAAGCATAAACACCAAAAAATGTTGATAACATCATATTTTTTATGAGTTTATCAACATTTTTAAGCATTATTTTATACATAATGTTGATAACTATCATTATAAATATACTGACGAAAATCAACATTTATGCAATTATTAAAAAACAGAATTAACTGCTTTGATTATAATTTCTCTTTCATTTTCAGTTATCGGTTCATCAAGGTCATTAAAGGCGTTTAATGAAATATCTTGCTCGGTTAATGCCTTAAACCAGCAAAGTGCCAACAAATATCTGCCAGCACCTAAAGATGCGTGGTAAGTATCTCTATGCACCTTTTTAAGCCCAAGTTCTAAAGCCTTTTGCATTGCCTCTCCACAAGGTATTATGCCGTCTGCTTTTATCTTTTTAGCAATCTTATTATAGCATCTTGAAATCTTTTTGAACATCTTTTTAGAAGTTTTAAATTTCAAACTTTTTAACTTTTCACTGCCATCTTCATACGCCCAAGTTTGATGAATAAAAATTTTGGCGTTAGGGCGAGTTTGCCTAATCACTTTTACAAGTTCTTCTATATAAGGCAAATATGATTTATATTGAAAACTAAATCGACTTGCTTGTTGCAATGTTATAATATCCCAAGCATCGCTTTCAAGTGCTTGCTTAATGGTTGATTTTTCTATTTTTTCACCGTTTAACTCAAAGTCATAATCTGCTTTGTCACCCACTAAATTGTTGTAATGCCTTTCTAAAGAGCAACCGCTTATGTATAAATTTACGGTCTTAAAGTCTTGACCTTCTTTTTTTGCTAAACTATGCAAATATCGATGAGCATCGTGAGAAAAACTGTTGCCGATGGATAATATTTTCATAAATACTCCTAATGCTTTATTTTATTAAGGCATACTAAAGTTTCAACGTGTGTTGTCTTCGTCAGAATAGCACAATTTCTCAAACTCGCTACTCTTAGAAGAAGACGATATCCCCTTTATTCCCGTTTTTTTATCAACTCTAACCTTTCTCGGACTTCTAAATTTGCGTCCGTTTAGGTCGTCCTTAAAACCAGTTTTATATACAAATGAGATTTTTTGAGGATCTTTTGCACCGTTTTCGTCAAAACCACCAACAATAACCTTTTCTACAATACTTTCAAAAACGGCTCTGTCAAATTTAGTTAAGCCTTTATTCTCTAAAAGCACTTTTTTGAATTCAGCAATACGCTTTTCGATACTCTTTCTCGACGTATCGGCTTGTTGCAGTTCTTCAAGTTGGAGTTTTAACTCTTCTATTTTAGCACATAATTCCAAGTTTTTCAACTCATATTCGTCCTTTGTGATAGATTCATCTAATCGCAAATCTAAAAGTTTATCTTTGCGTGCTAAAACGTCTCTAATTTCTCGATTAACTTTTTCTATTTCCTTAACAACACTATCGTCAGAAAGTTCGGCAGTAACCTTTGCCAAAAAGTCATTAAGAATTGATTCATTGTCTTGCATCAATCTTTGATATGATTCAACAAATGCTCTTTCAATCAACTTTTCATCTACACCTTTACTATCAGGACAAAATTTTCTGCCACCTTTTGTTGCCGTTACGCATTGCCATACTGATTTTTGATGAGGCGTTCCACTATGCCAACTTCTTCTTGAAAGCGTTTCACCGCAAAACCCACACTTAATCATACAACTAAATGAATATTTCCTTGTAAACGGTTCTCTCTTTGCTCCGTCAGGCGCAAGTCTGGGTCTTGAACGACGCTTTAATATTTCCTGCGCCATTTCCCAATCCTCCACTGAAATTATCGGTTCATGATGTTCCGATAAATAAAATTTATCCGACTCACCCATATTTTCTAATCGCCTTTTGGATATGGGGTCAACTGTAAAGGTTTTCCCCATTAAAATATCACCTTTATACTTTTCGTTAGAAATAATTCCTGTAATTGTTGACTCTGGCCATGACAGTAAGCCGCGTTTGCTTTTATGCCCCATTTGGCGAAGCTCCTTAGCGATAATATGTCCTCCTGCACCTTCAATATAACGTTTGAAAATGTATTTAACGATTTTCGCTTCTTCTTGGTTTATGTGGATAGTTTTTGTTTCCTTGTCGTAATCATAACCCAAACAACCTTGAAACCCAATCAGTTCACCACGTTGCATTTTCATCTT